>Ga0307516_10000262_pt1 | contig 67427 bp, 66 predicted proteins | sample 19_EM_MG_FD_203310 | JGI IMG/M metagenome (GOLD analysis project Ga0307516, IMG submission 203310) | Populus trichocarpa ectomycorrhiza microbial communities from riparian zone in the Pacific Northwest, United States - 19_EM | ecosystem: Host-associated > Plants > Roots > Unclassified | place... | reverse complement strand
ACGACGGCCGCTACGCCTGGATCAACGACAAGATCAACAGCCGCATCGCGCGCATCCGGCTCGACTACTTCGTCTGCGACAAGATCACCGAGCTGCCCAATGTGCAGGGCTTCCACGGCATCTTCCCCGACAAGCGCGACCCGGTCGACCCGGCGATCAACTACACCACGCGCGTGTTCTGCGGCGCCGAGTTCCACATCCCGCTGCCGAACAACGGTGGCGACATCGACAAGACCGACAAGTACCGCACGCTGTTCAGCTGCGTCGACGCCGAGTCGATGGAAGTGCGCTGGCAGGTGCTGATCGACGGCAACTGCGACCTGACCGCCACGTCGTACGACGGCAAGCTGGCCGCGACCAACCAGTACAACACCGAGAACGGCGCGAAGTACGAAGACATGATGTCCGCCGAGCGCGACGCGTGCCTCTTCTTCAACGTCGCCCGCATCGAAGCGGCGGTGAAGGCCGGCAAGTTCAAGACCTACGGCGACTCGAAGGTGCCGGTGGTCGACGGCACGCGCGAATCCAACAAGGACGCGAAGACCGCACTGACCGCCTATGTCAGCGTACCCAAGAACCCGCACGGCGTGAACGCTTCGCCCGACGGCAAGTACTTCATCTGCGCCGGAAAGCTCTCGCCCACCTGCACGGTGATCGAGCTGGCCAAGGTGCTCGACTGGTTCGACGGCAAGCTCGAGAAGCTCGACGCGGCGATCGTCGCCGAAGTGGAAGTGGGCTTGGGGCCGTTGCACACCGCCTTCGATGGCCGTGGCAATGCGTACACCACGCTGTTCCTCGACAGCGCGCTGGTCAAGTGGAATGTCGAGGCGGCAATCAAGTTCCACGCCGGTGACAAGAACGCCAAGTACGTGGTCGACCGGCTCGACCTGCAGTACCAGCCGGGCCACGTCAACGCCTCGCAGTCCGAGACCAAGGCGGCCGACGGCAAGTGGCTGTGCGTGGGCTGCAAGTTCTCGAAGGACCGCTTCCTGCCCGTCGGCCCGCTGCACCCCGAGAACGAACAGCTGATCGACATCTCGGGCGAGAAGATGGTGCTGATGGCCGACCACCCGGTGCGCGGCGAGCCGCACGACTTCATCATCTTCAAGCGTGAGCTGCTGCACCCGAAGCAGGTGTATCAACTCGACGACTTCCCGAACGCGGTCAAGGACCCAAAGGAAAGCGGCGTCGAGCGCAACGGCCGCAAGGTCACCGTGAAGCTGACCTCGCAGGCCCCGGCCTTCAGCATGCGCGAGTTCAGGGTGAAGAAGGGTGACGAGGTCACGCTGATCCTGACCAACCTGGACAAGGTCGAAGACCTGACGCACGGCTTCGCGATCCCGAAGTACAACGTCAACTTCATCGTCAATCCGCAAGAGACGAAGTCGGTCACCTTCATCGCCGACAAGCCGGGCGTGTTCTGGTGCTACTGCACCCACTTCTGCCACGCGCTGCACCTCGAAATGCGCAGCCGCATGATCGTCGAGGCCTGATTTCCATCCGCGCGTCGCGCATTGCGCGGCGCGCGGGTGAGAACCACACCATGAACCTGTTCGCCCTTGTGCTGCGCCTGTGCGTGGCGGCCGCTGCATTGCTTGCTGCGCCGTCGCTCTGGGCCACCGCCTACGAAGCCGCGCTGCCTGCCGAGATCCACAGCGCGAAGAAGCTGTGCGACTTCGCGCCGTGCGCCGACGTGTTCCCTGGCGCGACCTCGTTTTCCGAGCGCAAGGGCCAGCCCCCTTATGTCGAAGCGTATGCCGACGAGCAAGGCAAGCCCAAGCTGCTCGGCTACGTGATGCTGTCGACCGACATCACCGACACCCCGGCCTATTCCGGCAAGCCGGTGGTGACGCTGATCGGCATGGATTTGAAAGGCCGCTTCGTCGGCGTCAAGGTGCTCAAGCACTCCGAGCCGATCCTGCTGCTGGGCATTCCTGAAACCGCGCTGACGAAATTCAACGACCAGTACCTGGGCCAATTCGTCGGTGACAAGATCGAGATCGGCCACTCGCGGCCCGACGAAGGGATCATCGGCCTCGATGCGATCTCCGGCGCCACGGTGACGGTGATCGCTCAGAACCAGGTCATGATGACCTCGGGTGGCGCCGTGGCGCGCCAGACCGGCATCCTTGCGCCGACCATCCGTCCGCAGGCGAAGTTCACTCAGACAGGTCAGACGGCCGACTGGGCCACGCTGGTCAAAGACGGCAGCGTGAAGCGCCTGGTGGTGCAGCCCGAACAGGTCGGGCTCGATCGTTCCAGCACACCATTCATCGAGCTGTGGTTCGGCTACCTGAACCAGCCCGACATCGGCCGCTCGCTGCTCGGCGACGCCGGCTGGACCAGCCTGATGTCGCAGCTGAAGCCGGGTGAGCACGCGCTGTTCGTCATCCGCACGCAAGGCGCTGAGTCGTTCAAGGGCTCGGGTTTCGTGCGTGGCGGCATCTACGACCGCGTGCAGGTGCACCAGGGTCTGGACACCTTCACTTTCCGCGACCTCGACTACCAGAACCTCTACGGCCTGGAGGCCGCCGGTGCGCCGAGCTTCAACGAGTCGGCGATCTTCATCGTGCGCTCGCCAGCGTTCTCTGCCGCGTTCCCGTGGAAGCTGAGCCTGCTCGGCAACCGCGTCGACCGCGCCACCGGCACCCGCAGCTTCGCCAACTTCGACGCCGAATACTGGCTGCCGGCCGCGACGTTGGAAGGCGGCCGCCCGGTGATCGACAAGCCCGACGCGCCGTGGCTGAAGGTGTGGAAGGCGAGGGTGGTCGAGATCGTGCTGTTCGTCGCGCTGCTGGTTGGCGTGGCGGTGGTCTATGCGCTGCGCGACCAGCTCACGCGGCGTTCGACCCGCAAGAACAAGTGGCCGGTCAACGCCTTCAAGTATTCGGCCTGGCTGATCAGTATCGGCTTCGTCGGCTTCGGGCTGATGGCGCAACCATCGATCACGCAGGTGCTGACCTGGTTCCACGCACTGCTGTTCCACTGGACCTGGGAGCTGTTCCTCAGCGACCCGTTCGTGTTCCTGTTCTGGGTCTTCATCGCGATCACCGTGTTCGTCTGGGGGCGCGGGCTGTTCTGCGGCTGGCTGTGCCCGTTCGGCTCGCTGTCCGAGCTGCTGTTCAAGCTCGGCGGGCTGGTGGGCCTGAAGCGCTTCCAGCGTGCGCTGCCGAAGGCACTGCACGACAAGCTGAAGTGGATCAAGTACGGTGTGTTCTTCGGCCTGCTCGTGGTGTCGATGTTCTCGATGGGCTGGGCCGAGATGCTGGCCGAGGTCGAGCCGTTCAAGACCACCTTCCTGGTCGGCTGGTTCCAGCGCTCGTGGCCCTACACGCTGTTTGCCGGCTGGTTGCTGGGCCTCTCGATCTTCGTCGAGCGACCGTTCTGCAAATACCTGTGCCCGCTCGGCGCGTCGCTGGCGATGCCGTCGACCTTTCGCTGGTTCGGGCTGCGGCGCAAGCAGGAGTGCAGCAGCTGCAAGGCCTGCGCGGTCGGTTGCGGCTCGCTCGCAATTGACGCGGATGGCCGCATCGACCACCGCGAATGCCTGCATTGCCTGGACTGCATGATCCTCTACACCGACACCCATGCCTGCCCGCCTCTGGCGAAGGAGCGCAAGCGCCGTGAACGCGAGGGGCTTGGCTTGACGCGCATCAGCCGCGACGGTTACTTCATCCCCATCATCCCGGTGAAGGAATGAAGCCCATGGTCGACCCCCGCATGCCCACTGACCCGGCCGAGCCGTCGTATGCCGCCGGCCAGCCCGGCGGCTGCGGCTGGCTCTGCGCCGAAGCCTGGGACCACGTCTGGCCCTGGCGCCGGGGTGCGGCGCAGCCTCACCGCGCGCTGCAGGCGGCCGGCATTTCACTCGCGCTGGCAGCGACGATCGTCTGGGGTCTGGCGGCTTTGGGCGAGCTGCGCGCCGGCGCGGTGATCGGTTGGTGGTTCGGCTGGAGCGTCTACGAAGTGATCATCCGCCTGGGTGCCAAGCGCTATGTGAAAGACGGGCCCTGGTGGGGTCGGCGCTACCGCGTGGCCAGCGTGATGGACATGCTGTGCTACGTCGGCTTCAAGAACCTGCTGATCGGTGCCTCGTTCTTCCTGGTGCTGAAGGCGCTGGGCTGGCTGGCTGAATGAGCGTGGCGCAATGAAGTGGCTCGCCGCTGTCCTGTGCCTGCTGCCCTTGTGGTCGCATGCAGCGACCTGGACGGTCCGGCCCGGCGATGCGATCCAGCCGGTGCTCGACCGCGCCGCCCCCGGCGACATGGTCGAGGTGCAGCGCGGCCACTACGCCGGCAACCTGCTGATCGACAAGCCGCTGACGCTGCGTGGCCTGGGGCGGCCGACGATCAGTGGCGGGATGCACGATGACACCATCCGCGTGACAGCGCCGGACGTGACGATCGAAGGCTTGATCGTGCGCGATTCGGGCGACAGCCTGCTGGCACAGAACGCCGGCATCTATGTGCGGCCTGGTGCCCACCGCGCGGTCGTGCGGCACTGCGACCTTGTCTACAACCTGTTCGGGCTGTGGATCGAGAAGGCCAACGATGTGCACGTCGAGCACAACCTGATCGTCGGCAAGCGCGAGTACGGGTCTTCGCAGCGCGGCAACGGCGTGCAGCTCTACAACACGACGGGCGCCCGGATCATCGGCAACCACATCAGCTTCGTGCGCGACGCGCTCTATGTGGACGTGTCGCACCAGGCCATCTTTCGCGGCAACCGGCTGCACCACAGCCGCTATGGCACGCACTACATGAATTCGTACCACAACCTCTGGGAAGACAACGACAGCTACCTGAACCGCGGTGGCCTGGCGTTGATGGAAGTGCGTGACCAGATCGTGCGCAGCAACCGCGCCTGGGGCAACAGCGACCACGGCATCATGCTGCGCACGCTGCAAGACTCGCTGATCGAAAACAACGTGGTGGCCGGCAACGCCCGCGGTTTTTTCATCTACGACGTCGAATACGCGAAGATCAAGGGCAACCTGGTGGTCGACAACGCCGTCGGCGTGCACCTGTCGGCCGGCTCGACACGCAACCAGGTCGAGGGCAACGACTTCGTCGGCAACCGCGAGCAGGTGCGCTATGTCGGCGCGCGTGACGAGACCTGGGGGGCCGAGCACGGCAACCACTGGGACAACTACCTCGGCTGGGACCGCGACGGCGACGGCCGCGGCGACGTGCGCTACGAAGCCAACGACATCGTCGATCGCCTCATTTGGCAACACCCTTCGGCCAAGCTGCTGCTGGCCAGCCCCGCGGTGCAAGCCCTGCGCCTAGTCGGCCAGCAGTTCCCGGTGCTGCGTGTGCCGAGCGTCGTCGACCCCAAACCGCAGATGCGGCCGGCCCACCCGAACTGGAGCGAATGGAATGGAAAGCAATCCCCGGCCGGGCGTTGACCCGCTGGTGCCGGCCATCGCACTGCTGGGCGCGGTCAAGCACTATGGCGCGGTGCGTGCCGTCGACGGTGTCGACCTCGAGGTTCGGCGCGGTGAAGTGTTTGGCCTCATCGGCCGCAACGGCGCCGGCAAGAGCACCTTGTTCAAGATGATGCTCGGCTTGGTGAAGGCAGATGCAGGCAGCTTGCTGATCCAGGGCTCGCCGGTCAACGAGCGCAGCTTTCGCAGCGTGCGGCGCGGCATTGGCTACCTGCCCGAGAACATCGTGCTCTACGACAACCTCAGTGGCTTGGAGACGATGCGCTACTTCGCCCGGCTGAAAGGTGCGCCCGTCGACCAGTGCGAAGCCACGCTGACGCGCGTCGGCCTGAGCGATGCGGCCCGCCGCGCGGTGCGCGAGTACAGCAAGGGCATGCGCCAGCGGCTGGGCTTTGCGCAGGCGCTGCTCGGGTCGCCACGCGTTTTGTTCCTGGACGAGCCGACGACCGGGCTGGACCCGGCTGCGATCCGCTCGTTCTACCAGACGCTGCGGCAGCTGCGCGACGAAGGCGTGACGATGATCATCACCTCGCACATCCTGGCCGAGTTGCAAGAGCGGGTGGACCGGCTGGCGATCCTGTCCGCCGGGCGTGTGCAGGCGCTGGGCAGCGTGCAGGAGCTGCGCGAGCGCATGGCGCTGCCGCTGAAGCTGGAGGTACTGGCAGAGGCGTCGAGCGTCAGCGCCGTGCAGGCTGCGCTGGCACCCTTGCCAGTGGGCGACCTGCGCTGGCAAGGGCCTCGCTCACAGGCGAGCTGCCCGCGTGACGCGAAGATGGCCGTGCTGACGGCGCTGGCGGTCTTGGGCAGCGCGGTGCGCGATGTCGTCGTCCACGAGCCTTCGCTCGAAGACGTGTTCTTCGGCTTTGCCGATTGACGAGGCCGTATGGAACTGCGCCAGATCTTCGCCGTGGCGATGAAGGAACTGCGAGACCGCCTGCGCAACCGCTGGGTGATCGCGATCGCGCTGGTGTTCGCCGCACTCGCGCTGGTCATCGCCTATTTCGGCGGCGCTCAGCAAGGGGCAGTCGGATTGCGCTCGATCGAGTTCACGATCGCCAGCCTGGTCAGCCTGGTGATCTATCTGATCCCGCTGATCGCCTTGCTGCTGGGCTTCGACGCGATCGTGGGCGAGCGCGAACGCGGCTCGCTCGAACTGGTGCTGACGCTTCCGATCACGCGGCTCGAACTGCTGCTGGGCAAGTACCTCGGTCTGGCGGCGGCGCTGAGCTTGTCGACGCTGGTCGGCTTCGGGCTGGTGGCCGTGCTGCTGGTGGCACAAACCGGCACAGCGGGGCTCGAGCCCTATCTCGGCTTCATGTTCAGCTCGGTGCTGCTGGGCCTGGCCTTCCTGAGCTTGGCGGTGATGCTGTCGGTGCTGGCGTCGGACCGGGCGCGTGCATCGGGCCTGGCGATCGCGCTGTGGTTCTTCTTCGTGCTGGTGTTCGACCTGCTGCTGCTCGGCCTGCTGGTGGCCTCTGGTGGTGAGGCGGGCGGCGCATGGTTCCCGTACCTGCTGTTGCTGAACCCGGCGGATGTGTTCCGCATCCTGAATGTCTTTTCACTCGACGAGGTGCGCAACCTCTATGGCCTCGCCAGCATCGTGCCTTCGGCCCTGGCCAAGCCTTGGCTGATGGGCCTGGTGATGCTCGGCTGGATCGTTGCGCCGCTTGGCATCGCGACCTGGAGATTCCGACCATGAACCGCCGCCGCCTCTTGTTGTTGGCCGCCTGTGCCACGCCCGTTGCCACGTTGATCGGCTGCGGCAAGTCTGCTTCCGATGAAGCCGCGCTGCCGGTTGAGATCGACGAGACCACGACCTGTGACCTCGACGGCATGCTTCTGGCCGACTATCCCGGGCCCAAGGCCCAGGTGCACTACGTCGGGCAGGTGATGCCCGTCTTCTTCTGCGACACGGTCGAGATGTTCGCCACGCTGCTGCGGCCAGAACAGGTGCGTGCGGTGCGCAAGGTCTTCGTGCAGGACATGGCCAAGGCCAGCTGGGAACAGCCGCGTGGCCACTGGTTCGATGCCAAGTCCGGCTTCTACGTCGTCGGCAGCAAGCTGCACGGCTCGATGGGCCCGACGATCGCGAGCTTCGCCGCCGAGCCCGAAGCGAAAACCTTTGCGACGGCGAATGGAGGCAAGGTGCTGGCTTTCGCGCAGGTCACGGCCGACATGGCCGACCTGGGCGGTGGCGCCGTGCACGACACGCGCATGTAGCGCGGCGGTTTCGATTCAACCGGCAGCGGCGGTCTGCTCGCTGGGTACGGCAGGTGCAGCGCCGGGTCGGTGGTTCCACAGCAGCACCAAGTTGAGCGCCACCGCACCGACGATCGAGTAGCCGACCCGACGTGGCTCGATGGTCACCAACGCGGCCAGCAAGATCGCGCAGTCGATCGCCATCTGCACCGCACCGGCACGCCAGCCGCGGCGGCGTTGCAGGCTCAGAGCGAGCACGTTCACGCCGCCCAGGCTGGCGCGGTGCCGGAACAGCACCACCAGGCCAACGCCGATCAGCGTGCCGCCGGCGATGGCCGCGTACAGCGGCTGCACCGTGCGCAGGCTCAGCGTGCGGGCCACCACCTCGACCCCTATCGAGAGCGCGCCCATTGCACAGAAGGTGCGCAACGTGAACCGCGGCCCCAGCTCACGCCACGACAGCAGGTAGAAGGGCAGATTGACAAAGAACAACGCCACGCCCAGCGGCAGGCCCGTGCTGTAGCTCAGCAGGAAGGCAATCCCTGGCGTGCCGCCGGTCAGCAGGCCGGCGCAGCCGATCAACGACAGGCCGAGCGAGACCAGCAGGATGGCCGTGGACAGGGCTTGCAGGTCGTCGACCAGCGAAAGAGGTGTGGTGCGGATGGACATGGTCAGCGGCCAGTGTCGCGCCGCCCTGATCACGCGAATTGAGGTGGCGCAAGCGTTGGCCAGATCCTGACCTGTTGAGTTCTTGTCTTAGGTCAAAACCATGGACCCGGTGAGTTAGGAAGATGCAAATCATTCCTATTCATTCGAGATGACTCCGATGGGCTGCCCTTTGATTCGCGCCGCATTCGTGGCTGTCGTGGTGTCTGGCGCCTGCGCATCAGCGGCGGCGCTCGAGTACCCGATCGGCTCACCGCAGAAGCTCGCGGGCATGGAGATTGGCGCGGTCTACCTGCAGCCGGTCGAGATGGAGCCCGACGGCCACATGCGCAAGGCGGCCGAGTCCGACGTGCACATCGAGGCCGACATCCACGCGCTGGACAACAACCCGCATGGCTACACCGAAGGGGCGTGGGTGCCTTTTCTGTTTGTGCGCTACGAGATTCGCAAGCAAGACGGCGGCGAGCCGATCGTCGGCGACTTCATGGCGATGGTGGCCAGCGACGGGCCGCACTACGGCGACAACGTCAAGCTGCAGGGCCCGGGCCGCTACCACCTCAAGTACACGGTCTACCCGCCGAGCGCGAATGAGAACCCGATCGGCCACCACTTCGGCCGCCACACCGACCGCGCCACCGGGGTGCAGCCCTGGTTCAAGCCATTCGCCGTCGAATGGGACTTCACCTTCGCCGGCGTCGGCAAGAAGGGTGGGTACTGATGTTTCGCCCACCGCTGGCGTTGGTGCTGGCCCTCACCATGGTGGCGGAGCCAGCAGCCGCCGAATTGCCGACCTACCCGGTCGTCGTGCGCGACGGCCGCGTCGAGCCCGCCATGCTGGCCGTGCCGGCAGGCGTTCGGCTGCGGCTGGCGGTGAGCAACGGCGGCAGCGGCCCGTGCGAGTTTGAGAACCTCGCGCTGCGCGTCGAGAAGGTGCTCGCGCCCGGCGCTGTGTCGACGCTGGTGCTGCCGCCGCTGCGCCCGGGCAGCTACCTGTTCGTCGACGAGTTCCACCCCGACGGCGCGGCATTGACGCTGATCGCCAAGTAAAGGCCTGTTCGATGCTCCACACCTTCATCGTCGTCTGGCGCGAGAGCGTCGAGGCGTTGCTGATCATCGGCGTGCTGCTGGCGTGGATCGCCCGCCAGCCGACGCCTGCGCCATTGCGGCGTGGTCTGTGGGCCGGTGCTCTCGGCGGTGTCGGCTTGGCGGGGCTGCTGGGTGCCGCGTCGTTGCTGGCGCAGTCCGAACTGCAAGGCCAGGCGCTGGATGCGGTGCGGTTGACTGTCACGCTGGGTGCCGCCGCGCTGATCCTGCAGATGGTGGCGTGGATGCGCCGCCATGGCGCCTCGATGCGCCACACGCTCGAAGCAAAGGCCTCGCGGGTTTCGGGTGCCTCGGGTGCCTCGGGTGCCTCGGGTGTCGCCTGGGTCGCCGCGCTGGCGGTGGCGCGTGAGGGCGCCGAGACGGTGGTGTTTCTGTGCGGCATCGGCTGGGAGACTGGCAGCACGGCCGCCGCGCGCTGGCTCGCCGGCCTGGGCGGGCTGCTGGCCGCGCTGGCCTGCGCCTGGCTGCTCGGGCGCGGTGCACGCGCGCTGGGCACGCGCCGGCTGATGCGCCTGAGCGAGGCGCTGCTGCTGATCGTCGCCGCCTCGCTGGTGACCACCGGCATCGACCAGATGATCGCGCTCGACTGGCTCGCGGCAGGCTGGGACCCCGTGTGGGACAGCGCACGGCTGCTCGATGACAGCACCGGCCTGGGCCGTGTACTGGCCGATTTCGCGGGCTACCGCGCCCGGCCCTCTGCCACCTTGTTGTTGGGTTATGCAGGCTTCTGGCTGCTGGCCTGGGCGCTGCTTTCGCGGGCCAGCAAACCGGCGACTTCGGCGCCAGCACGATGCGCCGCGTGATTCCGATTGCGGCGGCGTCGCCTGCTGTTGCCGACACGCCGGCGCCGCGGCCCTGGCCGGCGCGCCTGGGTGACGCGATGCAGCGCCATCGCCGGGTGATCCAAGCCGTCCAGTGGGCGATGGTCAGCTTCTACGGCTTCCTGGTCGTGCTGCCGGCCTGCCTGCCGTTGCCGCCGGCGGGGGCCAGCATCGTCGACAACCTGACGCTGTTCGCCCAGTTCGTCTTCTGGGGCGTCTGGTGGCCGCTGGTGATCGTCGCGACGATGCTGCTCGGCCGTGTCTGGTGCGGCGTGTTCTGCCCCGAGGCTGCGTTGACGGAATGGGCCAGCCGCCACGGCCGGGGCGGCACGATCCCGCGCTGGGTGCGCTGGCGTGGCTGGCCGACCCTGGCCTTCATCGCCACCACCGTCTATGGGCAGCTGATCAGCGTCTACGACTATGCGCAGGCGACGCTGCTGATCCTGGGCGGCTCGACGTTGGCTGCCATGCTGGTGGGTCATCTGTATGGCCAGAGCAAGCGCGTGTGGTGCCGCTACCTGTGCCCAGTCAGTGGCGTGTTCGCGCTGTTGGCCAAGGTGGCACCGCTGCACTTTCGGGCTGACGAGGCGGCTTGGCGGCGCCACCAGGGTGCGGTGCCGCGGGTGGACTGCGGGCCACTGCTGAACCTGCGCCACCTCGACAGCGCCTCGGCTTGCCATTCATGTGGTCGCTGCAGCGGTCACCGCGGGGCGATCGAGCTGGCGACGCGCTCGCCAAATGCGGAGATCCTGGGGCCGGTGCGTCCGGGCGACGAAACCTCGGCCGGCCTGCTGGTGTTCGGCCTGCTGGGTGTCGCGGTCGGGGCCTTCCAGTGGAGCTTGTCGCCGGCCTTCGTCGCGGCCAAGCAGGCGGCGGCCGAATGGCTGGTCGCGCACGACCACTACGCGCTGCTGGCCGACAACGCGCCGTGGTGGCTGCTGACGCATCAACCCGCGGCGAGCGACGTGTTCAGCTGGCTCGACGGCTTGGCGATCCTGGCGTACATCGGCGGCCATGCGCTGGTGGTTGGTGGGCTGGTGTGGCTGGCCTTGGGTACCGCTGTGCGCTTGCTGGGTACATCCGCCATCACACGCCACCGCCTGGCGATGGCGCTGGTGCCGCTGGCCGGCGCTGGCCTGGTGCTCGGTCTGTCGATGACGACGGCGAACCACCTGCGCGCCGAGGGTGTGCCACTCACCTGGATAGGCCCGCTGCGCGCGCTGCTGCTCGGTGGTGCTGTGTGCTGGTCAATGGTGCTGGGTGTGCGTCTGGTGTCCAGCGTCCCTGCAAACCACGTTCGCCGAGCTGCCTCGCTTGTGTGCTGCAGCCTGCCGATGGCACTCATGGGCGCGATCTGGGCGTGGATGCTGTTCGGGGTGTGATCAGCGCAGCGTCAGTTCCAGGCCCAGCGCGCGGACGTCGTCCAACACCGACTCGGGCCAGACCCAACCGTCGGGCCAGCGGGTGGTGGCCTCGACATCAACACCACGCAGGCGCTGCAGCACCCAACGCCGCGCGCCAGCCGCTCGCAGAGCCCAGGCTGTGTCCATCAAAGCTTCGTCGTCGATCAGCGCGGGGTGGTAGGTGGTGCGCAGCTCGTGGGCGATGCCGCTGGCGAGCACGGTGTCCAGCGCCCGGCAGGCGGCGCGACCGCTGCCGCGTCGGCCGGTGAGTTGGTCGTAGCCGGCGGCGCGAGTCTTCACGTCCAGCCCAATCCAGTCCAGCAGCGGCAGCACATCGCCCAGGCGCGCGGGGTAGATGCCGGCGCTGTGCAACCCGGTCTCGAAGCCCATCGCCCGTACCTCAGTCAGTACCGCGGGCAGCTCCGGATCCAGTGTTGGCTCGCCGCCGCTGAAGACGACGCCGTCGATCAGGCCGATGCGGCGTTGCAATGTCTCGCGCACGGCTTCCCAGCTGATGTCGCCGCGGCCGGTTCGAACCTGCAACTCGGGGTTGTGGCAGTAACCGCAGCGCCAGGGGCAGCCTCGGATGAACACGACAGCGCACAGCCGGCCCGGCCAGTCGCTGGTGCTCAACGGCGTGAAGCCGCCAATCTCAATCACGGCTGGCCGGTGACGGGTCCGCGGGTGGTTCGACGAAGTAGCGGCGCTCGCTGAACTCGCCTTGTTTTCCGGTGTTGAATGAGGCCATCGGCCGGTGGTAGCCCATCACGCGGGTCCAGACTTCGCAGCGCTGGCGCTCGTGCTCGGCCAGCGTGAGGTGTTCGGACAGGAAAGCGGCAGAGGTCATCGGGGTCTCCTTGGGGTGAAAAGATCAGTAGGCTTGGGCACCGTGCTGCTTGCGCTTGCGGGCCAGCGCCACCTCATCGCACTGCGGGCAGAAGACGTGTTCACCGGCCAGGTAGCCGTGCGTAGGGCAGATCGAGAAGGTCGGCGTGACGGTGATGTAGGGCAGGCGGAACCGGCTGAGCGCGCGCCGCACCAGCGCCTTGCACGCGGCGGCCGATGAGACGCGCTCGCCCAGGTACAGGTGCAGCACCGTGCCACCGGTGTACTTGCGTTGCAGCGCCTCTTGCCGCTGCAAGACCTCGAACGGGTCGGTGGTGAAGGCGACCGGCAGCTGCGACGAGTTGGTGTAGTAGGGCTGCGCCGGTGTGCCGGCCTGCAGGATGTGCGGGAAGCGCTTGCGGTCTTCTTTCGCGAAGCGGTAGGTCGTGCCTTCGGCTGGCGTGGCCTCGAGGTTGTAGAGGTGGCCGGTTTCTTCCTGCAGCGCGACGATGCGGTCGCGGATGTGGTCGAGGTAGCGCAGCGCGAAGGCTTCGCCCCATTCGGTGGTGATGTCTTCGGTGCCGCCGCTGAAGTTGCGGATCATCTCGTTGATGCCGTTCACGCCGATCGTCGAGAAATGGTTGCGCAGCGTGCCGAGGTAGCGCTTGGTGTAGGGGAACAGGCCGTTGTCGATGTGGCCCTGGATCACCTTGCGCTTGATCTCCAGGCTGTTGCGCGCCAGCTCGATCAGCGTGTCGGTGCGGCGCAGCAGCGCGGCTTCGTCGCCGGCATGCAGGTAGCCGAGCCGCGCGCAATTGAGCGTCACCACGCCCAGCGACCCGGTCTGCTCGGCCGAGCCGAACAGGCCGTTGCCGCGCTTGAGCAGTTCACGCAGGTCCAGCTGCAGCCGGCAGCACATCGAACGCACCATGTGCGGCTCGAGGTCGGAGTTGAGGAAGTTCTGGAAGTAGGGCAGGCCGTACTTGGCCGTCATCTCGAACAGGCGATCGGTGTTCGGGTGGTCCCAGGCGAAGTTGCGGGTGATGTTGTAGGTCGGGATCGGGAAGGTGAAGGCGCGGCCCTTCGCGTCGCCTTGCATCATCACGTCGATGTAGGCCTGGTTGATCAGGTCCATCTCGGCCTGCAGGTCGCCGTAGGTGAACGGCATCTCGCGCCCGCCGATCACCGGTACCTGCTCGCGCAGATCGTCGGGGCAAGTCCAGTCGAAGGTCAGGTTGGTGAACGGCGTCTGCGTGCCCCAGCGCGACGGCACGTTCAAGTTGTGGATCAGCTCCTGCATGCACTGGCGCACCTGCAGAAAACTCAGGTTGTCTTTGCGCACATAGGGTGCGAGGTAGGTGTCGAACGAGCTGAAGGCTTGTGCGCCGGCCCATTCGTTCTGCAGCGTGCCGAGGAAGTTGACGATCTGCCCGACGGCGCTCGACAAATGCTTCGGCGGACCCGACTCGACCTTGCCTGGCACGCCATTCAAGCCCTCGTGCAGCAGCGTGCGCAGCGACCAGCCGGCGCAGTAGCCCGACAGCATGTCCAGGTCATGGATGTGAAAGTCCGCCTCGCGGTGCGCGAGCCCGATCTCGGGTGGGTAGACGTGGTCGAGCCAGTAGTTCGCGATCACCTTGCCCGAGACGTTCAGGATCAGGCCGCCGAGCGAGTAGCCCTGGTTGGCGTTGGCCTGCACGCGCCAGTCCTGCCGCGCGAGGTATTCATTGACCGAGCGCTCTACGTCGACGGCCACCGCGCGGTCTTGGCGCAGGCTGCGGCGCTGTTCGCGGTAGACGATGTAGGCCCGTGCGGTTTCGAAGTGGCCGGCTTCCTGCACTACGCGCTCGACCAGGTCCTGGATCGTCTCGACGTCGGCCACGCGGCCCCGCAGCTGGGCCACGACCTGATGTGTCAGTTCAACGGCACGCTCTGTGTCGAACTCGCCGGTTGCAGCGCCAGCGCGAGCCAGCGCCGCGTGGATCTTCTGCGCATCGAAGCCCACCGTTCGTCCCTCGCGCTTGATCACGGCGACGGGCAGGCTGCCAGTGGGTGGCGACGGAAGGAAAGGGGTGGCTGGCGTCATGTCGAACACTAAATATGGGGTATGAATTCAGTGAAGACACTATAGGCAGGGTCCTGCCGCTGACCAAGCCCGGGAGCTTGATCAAGATCAGAGCTGCGGCGAATGCGCGTTGCGCGTCGGCAGTGCCGCGCCGGTTGACGTCGCGGCTCAGGCGAATCGCGCCAGAAAACCCAGAGGGCTTTTCGTCATCGCCACCGAGGCGATCCAGCCGAAGGTGGCCAGTGCCGCCAGCCACGCGGCGGCGCGCAGCGGCGCCGGGCGACCGGGTTTGAGCGCCAGCATGCCAAGACCGATGTAGGCCAGCAGCCCGATGATCTTGGCCATCAGCCACGGCGCCTCGACCGGGTTGATGCGCAGCATCCACGCCAGCGTGAGGGCGGACAGCAGCAGCGCCGAATCGACGATGTGCGGCAGCGTCTTGGCCGGGCGGCCCTGCACCCAGTGCGCGCCGTTCAAAGACGCCAGGCCGCGGGCGAAGAAACCGGCGAACGACAGCGCGACGGCGGTCTGGTGGATCGTCTTGACGAGCGCGTAGTCCATGGCGAATCAGCCGGGCTTGCCGTCGACGCGCGAGCGCGTCAGCACTGGCCAGTAGGTCACCGCGTACCAGCCGAAGCCAACGGACCAGCACGCGGCCGACACCAGCACTGCGTACACAGTGGCCTCAGGCATCAGCATCGGCACGGCGATTCGCACCACGGCAGCCAGCGTCACCAGCACATAGCAGGCGGTCTCGTTGCGGCCGGCACGCAGCAGGCGACCCGTGTGGCCGAGTGCGGTGCGGGTCATCATGCCGATGATCATGCCGCCGATCGCGCCGACTGTCAGTGCGTGGGTGGCCAGCGATGGCGCCAGCCAGCCAGCCTCGGCGGCGGCGCGCAAGGCCAGGTGCACGGGAATCCACAGGTAAGCCAGGTGCAGCACCCAGACCAGCGGCGTGCGCCAGGTGACCCACGGCTGCCACAGCGCCCAGCGCCACAGATGGGCCGCAGTGCACAGCAAGGCCAGCAACAGCATCGGCGTGCCGTGCAACTGCGCTGCATCAGCTGCCCACAGCAGCAAGACCGAGCCGAGCGACAGCTTCTCGACCAGCGGCTGGCGCGTGGCCGCCGCACCGGGAATGCCGTTGTTGGTGAACATCGGGATCACCCGGCCGCCCATCACCGCCATGATGAACAACACCACATCGAGCGCGAGCTGGATGCCGATCCACGGCGGCGCCTCGATGACGCCCAGCTGGGCCAGGTGGAACAGCATCTGCGCGGCGGACATCATCAGCAGCAGGCCGATGAAGAAGTAGTTGCGCCGGTTGCGCGACGCGATGAACGGCACCGCCAGCGCGATGGCGGCCGCCAGCGGAAAGGCCGCGTTGACCAGCGCCGCCGCGACACCGAAGGGCGTCAACACCAGCACGCGCCCGGCGACCCACAGCGCTGCCAACGCAGCCAGCAGCGCGCCGGTGGGCGTCGGCCGGTTCGACCAGTTGCGCCCGGCGGTAAAGAGAAAGCCGACCACCACCGCGAGCGTGAAGCCGAACAGCATCTCGTGCGCATGCCAGGCGGGCCCACGCAGGTAGGCATGGCCGAGCCAGCCTGCGAACTGCAGAGCCCACAGGCCGATCGACAGCGCGGCGAACGAACTCGCCAGCAGATAGAACGGCCGGAAGCCGAGTTGCCAGAGCGCGAAGCCCGGGGCGCCGGTGGGGCGCTTGGGCGGCTCCATGATTTGTACGAAGCCGGTCATTGGGGCTTCTCCTTCAAAGAGGGTGCTGCCGGATTGCGATGGGCCCAGCGCCAGACCACGATGCCGCCCAGCGCGGTGGCGGCGAACCAGACCAGGGCCAGGGCGTTCATGGCGGCGCCGACGGCGCGCAAGTGATCATCGAAGGCGCCTGCGCCCAGGCGTAAGACCAGCGAGAAGTGAAGCGCGATCAAGGGCCCGTAGAACGGCCGCCCGAACTGCATCTTGACGCGGGCGACAGCCGGCAAGATCACCGGTGCATGGCCCATGACCATGCTGATGACGAAGCCCAGGCCCAGCGCATGCAGCGCGATGTCGCGCGTGAGGAACCCCAGCACCATCGCTGCCCAGGCCACGCCAGCCACCGCGAGCCACGCGTAGCCGCCCAGCAGGCACACGGCCATGTAGCGGGGCAAGCCCGCGGCGAAAACGGTGCGACGGGCAATGTCGAACACGGCGAGCCAGGTGGCCAACAGCGCGAGCGATGCACCGAACAGCACGCTGCACGCGACAGGCCACACGGCCGATCCGGCCGCGCCGGCCGTCATCAAGGCGACCACCGCGTAAAACGATGGTTGCGCCACGGGGTGCCGGCGCATCAGCCGCGTCATCTCCAGCCGCTCGGCCGCGATGGTCAGCACCAGGAAACTGAACCACCAGGCCAGCGTGGCTCCGCTGGCCGCGCCGAACGCGAAGTGAAGGTTGCCGATCAGCCAGACGGCGGCGGCCACGAGCAGCAACACGGTATGCGCTGCGCGCTGTCGGCCCACGATGACGATGTTGACGGCCACGAAGACCAGCGCCGCCGCGACAAGCAGGGCGCTTGCCAGCGTGGCATGCCCCGCCACGAAACACAGGCCGGCCGCACCGGACAACAGCGGCGCGACGAATGCCGCAGGCTGCTTGAGCGCCACGGCACGCTCGATGCCGATCACGGTGCCGAGAAAGCCGCAGATCATCAGACTTGCATGCCAAAGCAAGGCCTGGCTCAACCAGGCGTCACCGTTGAACGACGAAGGCGCGACGCCGTAACGCGCCAGCCCACCGAACACGCCGCTGACCAGCGACACCGCCACCAGGCCCAGCAGCACGGGCTTGACACATGCGGCCAGCCAACCGTGTTGGGCGGCGTGGGTTACCACTGCATGAAGCGCCGGGCGCGCTCGCTCATCTGGTCGGGCGTCCACGGTGGCTCCCACACCAGTTCGACATCGATCGCCATGCCGCGTTCGGCGACGCTCATCAGCTCGGCCTCGGCCTCTTCGATGATCAGGCCGGCGACCGGGCAGGCGGCCGAGGTCATCGTCAGCAGCACATGCAACTTGCCGGCCGACACCGTGACACCCAGCACCAGGCCGACATCGACGATGCTCAGCGCGACCTCGGGGTCGACGACATTCGTCAACGCGTCGATGATCGGCTGGCGCAGCGCCTCGGGGCCGGTGTAGGGAAACGGTGCGGCGGTGGTCACGAATGAAGCTTCCCGCGCGCCGCCGGCTGACGCTCGACGAACAGGATGTTCGCCAATGCATGCCGATTGCGTGCCATATCGGCCAGTGTGTAGCGGTCGAGAACGGCGTAGAAGGCTTCGACTGCTTCATGCAACATCGGGCGCAAGCGACAAATCGGCTCGATGCAGCAGCGGCCGGTGGTGGGCTCTTCGCCAAAGCACTCGGCCGGCGTGTCCACCCCTTCGGTCAGCCGAACGACCTGGCCAAGGACCACGTCTTCCGGCGCCAGCGCCAGGTCGAGCCCACCGCCCTTGCCGCGCACATTGGCCAGCAGGCCGGCCTTGCCGAGGAAGTGGACCACCTTGGTGAGGTGGTTCTCCTTCACGTTGAAGGCCTCGGCAATCTCGGCGATCGTGCTGCGCCGGCCCGGCTGGGCGGCCAGGTAGATCAGCACGCGCAGGCTGTAGTCGGTGAAAGCGGTGAGCTTCATGGCGGTGGTCTCAGGAACGTGTGGCCAACGGCAACGCGCCAGGCGCCTTGGACGCTGCGGGCCGGCGCAGCAGCTTGATCGCGTACAGCGCCAGCATGAGGCTACCAGCGGCGAACACGATGTCACCCGGCACGCGCAACCAGACCAGCCGTTCCATCAGGACCGAGTGGATGATCTCGGGCGAGCGGGCGAACCACAGGCCCTTGTCGACGCTGGCCCAGGCCTGGTAGATGCCGGCCGGCAGCAGCGACAAGAACACCATCATGCCCAAGCCGATGTTGAGGCCCCAGAACGCGGGCTGGAGCAGCCTGTCGGCATGCAGATGACGTGCATACAGGCCGCGCAGGCAGAACAGCATCAGCCCGATGCCCAGCATGCCGTAGACCCCGAACAGCGCCGCGTGGCCGTGGGCCGCCGTCATGTTCAGGCCCTGCACGTAGTACAGCGAGGCCGGCGGGTTGATCGCAAAGCCCAGCAGGCCGGCGCCGACCGTGTTCCAGAAGCCGACCGCGACGAAGCTGAGGATGACCCACTTGTAGGCACCCAGCCACGGCAGCGATTTCGACTGGCGGTAAGTCTGCAGCGCTTCGAGGCCGATCAGCGTCAGCGGCACCACTTCGAGCGCCGAGAACACGGCACCGACCGCAATGATCGATGTCGGCGTGCCGGTGAAGTACAGGTGGTGCAGCGTGCCGAGGATGCCGCCGAACAGGAAGACGATGGTCTCGGCGACGATCGCGCGGTTGGCGCTCTCGGCACGCACCAGGCCCAGGTTGGTGAAGATCAGCGCGACAACCGCGGTGGCGAAGACTTCGAAGAAACCCTCGACCCACAGGTGCACCAACCACCAGCGCCAGTACTCGATCATCGAGTAGTGGGTGTGCTGTCCCCAGGTCAACGAGCTGGCATAGAAGCCGCCGATGCAGGTGGCCGACAGGAACACCATCGCGATCAGGCCACGCGTTTCGGAGGGCCTGGTCAACGCAGGCCAGAGCGCGCGGCCGAGCAGGAAGACCCAGAACAGCAGGCCGACGAACAGCAGCAGTTGCCAGATACGGCCCATGCTCGTGAACTCGAGGCCCTGGTTGCCGATCCAGAAGCTGAAGTCGACGCCGCGGTGTTGCAGCGTGCCGAGCCAGCCGGTGGCAGTGGAGCCGACGACGATCGCGATCAAGGCCCAGAACAGCACGTCGACACCGAGCTTTTGCAGCCTGGGTTCGCGGCCCGACAGCAGCGGCGCGATGTACAGGCCGGTGGCCAGCCACGCGGTCGCGATCCAGAAGATGCCGACCTGGGTGTGGATGGTGCGGCTGATGGTGTAAGGCAGCACCTGGGCCAGCGGGATGCCGAAGAAGGCCTGGCCCTCGACGGCGTAGTGCGCGGTGATCGCGCCCATGCCGATCTGCAGCAGCATCAGGCCGACAACGGCGAAGAAGTACTTGCGCGTGGCCTTCATCGAAGGCGTGGCCACCGCACCGATCAGCGGGTCGGCCTTGGGCGGTTGCGCCGGGGCTTCATGCTTTTGCCCGCCGTGGAACCACAGCATCGCGGCAATGCCAGCCAGCAGCAGCACGATGCTGACCATCGACCAGATCGCGGCGGCGTTCGTCATCGTGTTGCCCACCAGCGGCTCGTGTGGCCAGTTGCTGGTGTAGGACAGGTTCTGCTCGCCCGGCCGGTCGGTGGTGGCGGCCCAGGCGGTCCAGAAGAAGAACGCGCTGAGCGCCTGGCGGTCGACCGGGTCCGGCAGGGCGCCTTCCGTCATGGCGTACTGGTCGCGCAATTCGGCCAGCGAGGCCTCGTTGCCGAACAGGCCTTCGATGTGGTGCGCGACCTGCTTGATGGCCTGCGCGCGCTCGGCCGACACCCTGACGACACCGGTGGTCTCGTCATAGGTGTTGCGCCGCATCTCGTCTTTCAGCGCCGCGGCGATCGCACCATGGTCGGCTGGCGTCAAGTTGGCTGCGACCTTGTTCAATTGCTGCACACGAATGTCTTGCAGCGCCACCGCCTCCCGGTGCAGCCAGTCGGCCGACCAGTCGGGCGCGACATAGCTGCCGTGGCCCCAGACGGTGCCAAGCTGCTGGCCACCGGCCGAGAGCCAGGCTTGCTGGCCATGCTGGATCTGCTCGCCGGTGAACAGCGTTTCGCCGTCGGTGCTGATGACGGCCTTGGGGATCGGCGGGGCGCTGAGGTAGATCTGGAGACCCAGGTACCCCAGCGCGCCGAACGACAGCACGAAGATGAGGCCGAGCCAACGCCACAGCCTGTGATGGGTGTTCATGGTTTGGAATCCGGAAGTTGAGACAGGGAAGTGGCGGTTCAGGCGCCGCCGCAGCCACCGCAGCAGCCGCCTTGGGCATGCGGATCAGCCAGCTTGGTGATGCGCACTTGCCAGAGATCGGGGCCGGACTGCAGGTAGTCCCAGGCGAAGCGGCCGGGAATCTTGGCCTGGAACTGGTGGTACAGCGGCCTCGGATCGTGGTCGTTCACCAGGTCCATCGCCTGGCCGGCCGGCAGCTCACGAAAGGTCGAGAAGATCAGCGGATGGCGATCGAGCGGAGCGATGGTGCGAACGTCGACTGTCGCGTGGGCGTGGGCAGTGCGCATGGGCTGTCCTTTGAAGATGCATTTTTGATGCATCTATGCTACGGACGCAACTGCGGGACCTTTTGACCTGGATCAACCCAGCTGCTTGCAAGCTGGAAGAGACGGTGTCAGCCGCTCGCGTCGCCAGGCGTGGCGGTGTCACCGGGTGGGGCCAGCACCCGATCGGCCTCGTCCACGCAAGCATCGAGCCAGTCGTCGCCGAACAACTCCGCCGGATGCTGCGTGCGCTCGGCGCCGTTGCCGCAGATCAGGTCGTTGGCAGCGCAGTAGCGGTCGCAGCCCCAGCAGTTGCGCTCCGGGTGGCTCGGGCGGATGGGGAAGCGCTTGGCCATGTTCGACAGTGATCGCGAGGATCAGCGCGGAGCGTGGCGGCCGTTGCCCAGCTCACCAGGGTTGGAAGCCGCCCGGCAGCCGTGGTACTGGCGCAGCCGGGTTTCAATGAAGAGGTCTTTCTCGGCCCACTGCTCGTCGATCCAGGCGCGCAGGCGCAGGCGATGCGCCTTGTCGCGAATGAAATCGCCGCCCACCACGCCGGTGGGCACCGGGCGGTGGCGGACATGAACCCAGACTGCGCCAGCGCGGCCGCACAGCAGGTCCCAGAAGCTCGGCGTGCCGTCTGGGTAGACGATGGTCACGTCGAGCAACGCGTCGAACTGCTCGCCCATCGTGGCCAGCGCCACGCCCAGGCCACCGACCTTGGGCGGCAGCAGGTATTGATAGGGGCTGTGAAGTACCGCTTGCTTGGCGTGCGTGAAGCGCGTGCCCTCGGCGAAGTTGATCACCGAGGTCGGGATGCGCTTGAACTTTTCGCAGGCGCGGCGCGTTGTGGCCAGGTCGTCGAGGCCACCGCTGCGAGCCTGGCCGCGCTGCATGAACGGAAAGTCCAGCGCCCACCAGGCCAGGCCGATCACCGGCACCCACATCAGCTCGCGTTTCAGGAAGAACTTCAGGAACGGGATGCGGCGATGGAAGACGCGTTGCAGCACCAGGATGTCGACCCAGCTCTGGTGGTTGCTGGAAACGAGGTACCAGCCGCGCGGGTTCAGCCCATTGAGGCCAGCAACCTCCCACGGTGTCGTGGCAGACGCCGCCAGCCACGCGTTGTTGACCGCCACCCAGCACGAGGTCAGGCGATTCAAGGCTTGGTCGCAGATGGTGCGCAGTGCACCGGCCGGCAGCACCAGCTTGGCCAGCGCCGGCAACATCATCAGCGTGAAGACGACCACCGTGTTCACGGCCAGCAGCAAGCCGGTGAGGCCCCCGCGCAGCCAGGCGATCATCGTGGTGTGGCGGGCGCTGGGCGGCGCGGCCAGAGCGGGCCGATCGCGTCGAGCGTGTTCTTCAGCACCAGGCCGAGTTCGGTGTCGCCCTCCATCACCAACGCGCGTTCGAAAAAGAGCCGGTCGGGGTCGTCGTCGCCGCGCAGCAAGCGCAGGTAGCTTGAACTTGGCGCAGTGATGCGCAGGGCAGCCTCGGCATGGGCCGGTGCCGGTGCAAAACCGCCGGGCATGAGCACCAGGCGAACGCGCAGGCCGAAGTCGGTGACACGCAGTTCGACGCAGCGGCCTGCCAGCGCTTCACGCGCATCGGCCGGCAGCTTGAGCAGCAGCACCTGGTCCAGCGCACGGGCGGCCACGAAGGAGGGCGGTTGCACCGGCAGCCGCTCGACCAACGTGCGCAGGCGCCGGTGCAGCGGCGCCAGCATCGGGGGCAAGCCGTGCGGCAGGTCGGCGTCGCGGGTGGTGCTGTGGCTCATGCGTTGCTCCACACCATGCCCGGCAGGCGGCGTGCATAACCGTTGCTGAAGGGGCCAGGCACACCGAGCTCGTTCCACGCGTCGGCACAACCCGCGGCGGGCTGGCCGGCGTTCATCACCGCGTCGAAGTCGCGCAGCACCTGGGTGAAACCGCGCGAGCAGGGCGACAGGCGCAGCCTCGCGACACCCGCGTCGTGCAAGGCTTGGGCATCGCCGAGCAGGTTCTGCACCGTGGCCGATTGGGTCTGGGTGCCGTTGAGCGTGAGAAAGGGCTGGCCTTCGGTCGACGCCAGCAGCAGGCCATCCGGGTCCGACAGGCAGGGATAGCCACAGTCGTCTTTGCCGACGCGGTGGTGGCGGGCGGTGAAGCAACGCGCCGAGAAGGCCAGCGGCAGGCGGCCGAAAGCCCAGGCTTCGGTGGTGATGGCTTCGCCTTGCGGGGTGCGCACCGGATCGGCCGGCGGGTTGATCAGCGCCAACGCGCCGAGTGCCAGCTCCACCGGCGCCACCCAGCGCGTGGCGCCGAGGTCCGCATGCTCGACCAGGGCTTCGCGGCTGTAGATGTTCAGGTGCGACCCCAGCACCAGCGGCACGCGCCCGGCCAGCAGGTGCAAGGCCGAGGCATCGCCGGCCTCGACCGCGAAAGCCTGCTGCTCGCCCTGGCGCTCGAGCAGGCGCAGGTCGGCCTCGGTTTCGATCAGCGTTTGCGCGACCAGCACCACCTCTTTGCCGGCGGCCTGCAGCTCGCGCGCGAGTGCCAGCCAATCGTCCAGCCGCAGCTCGCGCCGCCGCGCACAGACCGCTTCGCCGAGCACGATGGTGTCGGCGGCGCTGTCGGCCAGGTCAGCGTAGAAGTGCAGCAAGGTGGCGCGTGGCCAGTGGTAGAGCACCGGCCCCACGGTGAGCGCCATGCGGCGCGGGGCGGTACTTGTCATGGAGGTCGTCATCGGTGGGTTCAGCGCCAGGGCCGGTTGTAGGCGCCGAGCGTGTGCTGCTGGCCTTCGGCATGGCTGGCCAGCGTGGCGGCCCATTCCGGCTGGACGCTGTAGCGGCCGGTGGTGGCCGCTGCCTGGTCGATCGCGGCACGCCACACACGCGTGACCTGCTCGACATACGCTGCGCTGCGCTGGCGTCCTTCGATCTTGATCGCCTTCACGCCCAGCGCCATCAGCTCCGGCAGGATTGCCAGGATGTTCAGGCTGGTCGGCTCTTCCAGCGCGTAATCGCGCTCACCGTTGACCGAGAAGCGGCCCTTGCACAGCGTGGGGTAGCCGCGTGGCTCATTCGGGGCATAACGATCGATCAGCACGCCGCTCAAGCGCGCCTGCATGCCAGCCGGGCCATCGTCTTGCCAGCGCACGGCCGACGGCGGCGAGCACACGCCGGCGTTGTTCGGTGACTGGCCGGTCGCATACGACGACAACGCGCAGCGGCCCTCGACCATCACGCACAGGCTGCCGAAGCCGAAGACCTCGATGTCGACATCGGTGTGCTGGATGACCTGGCCGACCTGCTGCAGCGTCAGCACGCGTGGCAACACCGCGCGCTGAATGCCGTAGCGGCGGCGGTAGAACTCGATCGCCGCATGGCTGGTGGCCGAGGCCTGCACCGACAGGTGCAAGCGCAGGGCGGGGTGGTGGTCTCGGCAATACGCCATCACCGCGCTGTCGGCCACGATCAGCGCATCGGCACCGAGCGTCACCGCTTTGTCGACCGTGCGCCGCCAGGGCCCGGGGTCGCGTGCGTCGGCAAAGGTGTTCAGCGCCATCAACGCTTTCGCGCCGCGCGCATGGGCGTAGGCGACGCCCTCGCGCACCTGTGTATCGTCGAAGTTCAGACCCGCGAAGTTGCGGGCATTGGTGGCGTCCTTCAGGCCGAGGTAGACCGCGTCGGCCCCTGCGTCGACCGCAGCCACCAGGGCACGCAGCGAGCCGGCCGGGCAAATCAGTTCGGGGGCGGACGCTTCAGGAGCAGAGGCACGTCGGCGGGTCGTCATTGGCAGTGGCTGGCACGAGGGCGTTGCACATGCGATGGACTATCGCGAGACGCTGCCAACGTGGTTTTGCGGCATCGCAAAAGATGTGCGGCCCGCGACTGGCTGCCTGACACCGGCGGCGCCGACATGCTGCCGATGAATTGATCTGCGACAAGAGCATCATCGAGCGACCCGGTCAAGCTGCGATCAAGGAGATCGCCATGACCCCGTTGACACTCACCGTCTTGCGTGACGAGCACTCGGCGCTGGCCGCAATGCTCCGTTCGGTCTTGCTGCTGCTGGCCGAGCACCGGCGCAAAGGCACGTTGCCGGACTTCACCGCCCTGCGGGCGATGCTGTTCTACGTGGACGAGTTTCCCGAGCAGCGTCACCACCGCAAAGAGACGCAGCTGTTGTTCCCGAAGCTGCGCGCACGCACGCCGCTGGCTCGCAACCTGCTGGACCGCCTGGACCAGGAGCATGCGACTGGCCAGCAGCGCATTCGCGAACTAGAGCATGCGCTGATCGGCTTCGAGATGATGGGGGAATCGCGGCGTGACGCGTTCGAGCAGGCGATGGCACGCTACGTTGACTTCTACCTGGCCCACATGGCGTTGGAAGAGCGCGAAGTACTGCCATTGGCGGAGCGCGCGCTGAACGCCGATGACTGGCGCGAACTCGACGAAGCCTTTGCCGCCAACCGCGACCCGCTGACAGGCCACGACGCCGAAGATGCGTACCGCGCGTTGTTCACCCGCATCGTCAACCTGGTGCCCGCACCGATCGGACTGGGTACGACCGCTGAGGCGCCTGCCAAAGCCGGGCTCTGGTTGCGCGCCTGACGCGGCCAGTCAGCCGGGGCGGTGGCTTGCCTCGCGATACCACTCGTCCAGCACTTCTTGAGGCTCTCATCCTTCGCGCCGAATGGCGAACGGATCAGGGCCCTTGGCCCGCGCTGGCCTTGCGTGCATAGAACGCCGCCACCTCGTCGATTTCCTTCGGCGTCATCGGCCTCGCCATGTTGCGCATCTGCGCCTGCGAGTCGTTCCTGCGGGTGCCCGTCTTGAAGGCCCCCAGTTGCTCGACCAGGTAATCTTTCGGCATGCCTTCGATCCATGGCGCACCGAGCTTCTGGTCGACGCCGCCGTGGCAAGAGATGCAGGGAGCGATGTTGCGCAGCGGATCGCCGACCCGCACGAGCGCCGGCAGTGTTTCGTCGTAGGTGGTCGGCGCGGTGCGGGCTTTCGGCAGATAAGCGAAGTAGGCGGCCAGGTCTTCGATGTCGCGATGCGACAGGTTGCGCGCCAGGCTTTGCATCAGGGTGTGCGAACGCCGACCGCTCTTGTAATCGAGCAACTGTTTGATGACGACCTCGGGGTACTGGCCGGCGAGGTTGGGGGCATTCGAGCTGCTCATGCCTTGCGCGCCGTGGCACATGGTGCAGTTCAACGCCAGCGTGGCACCCCGGCCCACGGCGTCGTTGGCGCCAGACAGCGCCATCCGGCGCTCGAGCACCACGTCAGTCGACGGCGGCGCGCCCCTGGTGCTGGTGTCGGCCGGCGTCCACGTGCCCGGCACGCCTGCGGCTCGGCAGATGCTTTCCCACAACCCCTGCGCACTGAAGTCGCCATGCACCGAAGGCAGCCAGACGAAGCCAACCAGCATCGACACGATGGTCAGCACCGCCAGCGGCACAACGCTCCACCGGAACCACGGGTTGGCCCAGGCGTACATGCCGTGTTCTCGTGGCGCTGGCTTGACCATCGGGGCTCCCGTCAACGGCTGCCGATCGGGATGACCGGCACCGAGGCTTCCTTCAGCATCGCCAGCTGTGCGATCGGGAAGCCGTAGTTGACGACGGTCAATCCGATCATCATGGCCACCCACAGGCCGAATCCGTTGAGCGCCACCGGTGTGCGGCCGCCGGCATGCGCCATGGCGCTGAAGCTGAACGGCGCGGGCACGGTCTTCGGCCGGCGGTGGGCCGCCGCCAGGATGTAGACGAGGATGAAGGCGGAGATGACCAGCAGCAGCCCGCCCAGCGTCGAAGCGATGACCGTCCAGGCCTGCGGCGCGATGGCCGGGTGGCTGTAGTCGTAATAGGCCATGCGGCGCGGCATGCCCAGCAGGCCGACCAGGTGCCACGGCATCGACAGGACCATCATGCCGATGAACCAGAGCCAGATCTGCGCCTTCATCAGCCCTGGCGGCAAGGGCCCGCAGCTGGTCAGCTGCGGCCAAAGCTCATAGGCCACCATGAAATACATCAGCACGATGGCGCCGGCAAAGATCAAATGGAAATGCCCGGTCACCCACTGCGTGTTGTGGATGGTCTCGTTGAGTTGGTAGCTCATGTTGATGATGCCGCCGGCGCCGCCGAAACCCAGCATCACGAACGAGAAGGTCACCGCCAGCATCATCGGGTTGCCCCACGGCAGCGTCTTGATCCAACCGAACACGCCCTTGCCGCCGCGCAGCCGGCCGGCGATTTCGACCGAGGCGACGATGGTGAAGACGGTGAGCAGCGTCGGCACCGACACCATCGCCGTCATCGCGGCATGTACGAACTTGAAGCCGGCCCCGACCTGTGGGTCTGCGAACAGGTGGTGGATGCCGATGGGCATCGAGAACACCAGGAACAGCACGAATGCGACGCGGCCCATGGTGTCGCTGTAGAGCCGCCCGCCTATCGCACGCGGCACCAGGGTGTAGAAGGCGATGTAGGCAGGCATCAGCCAGAAGTAGACGATGGCGTGCAGCGTCCATGAGAAGAATACCCGCGCCAGCCCGGCGTTGATGGTGTCGGTGAGCCCCAGCGACGCCGGCAGGATGAGCACCAGCACCTCGGTGGCCGCGCCGACGGACGTCCATGCCCACAGGTAGGCGCCGGCCACATTGCCGAACATCGCCAGCGGCACCGTCGCACCGGGATTGGCTTTGCGCCAGGCGCGCAGGTTCACGGTCATGAGCCCCACCCAGATCCACGAGCCCACGACGACCAGCACGATGCCGATGTAGTAGAACGGGCTGGCGATCATCGGCGGGTAGAAGGTGTACAGCACCGAGGCCTTGCCGAGCGCCATGGTGACCGCCGCGATCGCAGTGCCCAGCACCACCAGCCAGAAGCCGCCCCAGGCCCACCTCAACCCGATGAGCGGTCGCCTCAGCGACAGCTCCGTCAAAGCGTAGCCGAAGCCCATGGCGACCAGCGTCGGCAGCACATAGGCCATCACCGTACCGTGGGCGGTGACCGAGCGGTAGTAGTGCTCAGGGTTGTTGACCCACTGCGCAAGCGGGCTGCGCACGAACATCTGCCATTCGCCGAGCAGGATGGCGCCCAGGAAGGCGACGAAGGCGACCCAGAAGTGCGCGAGAACGAGCTTGCTAGCGTGGAACACAGCTCAGCCTTTCTTCACCGCGTGCCTTGGCGGCGAACTCGTCGGATGGCAGCACCTGCACCCGCGCCCACATCGCCTCATGCCCGGTGCCACAGTATTCGTGGCACGGCATCAAATGCTCGCCAGGCTTCTTGAACGAGGTGGTGAAGGTCGAGACGAAGCCGGGAATCAGCATCGTGTTCGCGTTGGTCGTGCCCACCACGAAGCCGTGGATCGCATCAGTAGCGGTCGCACGAAATGTCACCGGCGTCTCGGCCGGCACGACGATGCACTGTGGCTGGAACGAGTACTGCTGCGCGATCAGGCGCACCGTGACCTTGCCGTCTTGCCCCAGCGCGGTGCCGAGGTTGCTCTCGACGAACTCGCCTTTCAGGTGCAATGTCCTGACATCGACGGTCTCGACGCGCGACGGCGGCATCGCCGCCCAGTGCAGGCCGGTGACGACCATCATCGCCACCAGCAGCGCGATGATCAGCCCGACAACGATGGCCCATCGGCGCTCGGCCGCGATCGAAACTGCTTCGGATCCATGGCCGACGGGTGCGACGGCGTTCACTGCACCGCTCCGCGGGGAAGGTAGACGAAGAAGTAGAAACCGAAGTACAGCGCCACGACGATGGCCGTGGCAATGCCCGCCACGGCGAACGTGCCGACCGGCCCGCGGCTGACGATGTCGTCGACCTGCGCGTCCTCGTCCGTCGGGGTGGGTTCGGTGAACCGGGGATCGGCCATCTCACGTCCTCATTCAGGCAGCAGCTTGCGCAGGTCGTTGACCTGTGACGGTGCCACCGGCGTGCCGCTGTTTTCCCACGCTACGCGGATATAGGTCACCACCGCGGCGACCTCATCGTCATTGAGGATGTGGCTGAAGGGCGGCATGCCGTGCGGCCGGGGGTTCTTCTTGGTACCCGGCGGGTAGCCACCGTTGAGCACCATGCGAATCGAGTTGACCGGCGAGGCCATCGTGATCGACCGGTTGCCCGCCAGCGGCGGATACGACGGCGGTTGACCTTTGCCTTCATCACCATGGCACACCGCGCACTGCTTGGTATAGACGTGACGCCCGGTCTCCATCACATTCGGTGCGACGAGTCGCGCCTGGCTGGTCGGCGGCGGCTCTGAGTCGCGTTGGGGCAGCGCCTTCAGATAGACGGCCATCGCCTCGACGTCTTCGTCCGTCATGTACTGCAGGCTGTTGTAGGTCACCTCTGCCATCGGGCCATACACCGTGCTGCGGCGCGACACGCCGGTCTGCAGCAGATCCTTGATGTCCTGCAGGCTCCAGTCGCCCAGGCCGGCCTCGCGGTTGGAGGTGAGCGACGGCGCATACCAGTTCTGGTTCGGGATCATGCCGCCCTCGAACGCCTGCGATTCGCTGGAGCCGCCCAGCGCATTCACGGCCGTGTGGCACATCGCGCAATGGCCCAGGCCCTGCACCAGGTAGGCCCCGCGGTTCCATTGGGCGGACTGGCGCTTGTCCGGCTCGAACTCGCCTTCCCTGAAGTACAGGGTCCGCCAACCCACCAGCAGCTCGCGCTTGTTGTACGGAAAGCGCAGTTCGTGTGGCCGGTTCTGTTGCCTTGCGGGTGGCACCGACATCAGGTAGGCGTAGATGGCGTCGGAGTCTTCGCGTGTGACCTTGCTGTAAGAGGCGAACGGCATCGCCGGATACAGCAGCGTCCCGTCGCGCGAGATGCCGGTATGCATCATTCGATAGAACTCATCGGCAGTCCAATGGCCGATGCCGGTCTCTTCGTCGGGCGTGATGTTCGGGACGTAGAGGTTGCCGAACGGCGTCGGCATCGCGCGGCCACCGGCGAATTCCTTGCCGCCGGGCATGGTGTGGCAAGCCACGCAGTCGCCCGCCCGGGCCAGGTACTCGCCCTTGGTGATGACCTGCGTCGTGGCGTTGGGTGGCGCCGCGGTCTCGTCTGTCCGGGGCAGCATGCCCGGGTGCGTCAGGAAGTAGCCGATCACCAGCGCGATGATGGCAAGCGAGCCGAAGATGAGCAGCAGGCCGGTGCGCGTACGCATGCCCGTCACCGCTGGCTGCCGCACGCCAGCGGCATGCGCACGAGGTTGGGCGACTCGGGCGACGGGTCCTTCGGCGGCTCCTGCCGAGCGAGCCACGACGAGACCGCCGCAATATCGGCATCGGACAAGCGCGTCGCGACGCGCTTCATGCAGTCAGGCTCGGCGGCATGGCGGTCGCCCACCCGCCAGCGCGTGAGCTGCGCCGCAACGTAAGTGCTGCGCAAACCGACCAGACCCGGGATGCCAGGGTTCATGCCGGTCAGCCCGGCGCCGTGGCACGCGATGCAGGCGGGGATGCCCTTCTGCGCATCGCCAGCCGCGATCAGGGTCTGCCCGCGCGCCAGCATGGCTGGATCGGCGTTGGCGGATGTCCGCGCGGCGAAAGGGGGCCGCTGTTTGGCAAAGTGCTCGGCGATTTCCTTGAGGTACTCGTCCGGCAGGTACGCGACGAGGTAGTTCATCGGCGGGTAGCGCCGGGTTCCGTCACGGAAAGCCACCAACTGGTTGTACAGGTACCCTGCGGGCTTGCCGGCGATGCGCGGAAAGTAGCCGTCGTTGGTGCCCTGACCGCTCTGCCCGTGGCAGGTGACGCAGCCTTGCACCCGTGCCTCCACCGAATCCAGCTGCTTGAAGGCTGGCACCGCCTCGTCCTGTGCCAGCGCCCAGCCAGGCATGCCGACGAGCACCGCAGGCCACAAGCGCGCCAACACTCGAAAGAGGTGAAGCCCAGTCATTGTCGTTTTTGCGTCTCCGTCACTTGCGACGGCAAGCCGGGCAAATGCCGTGCCCTTGGATTTGACGGACCTGTCAGTGAGTGACGGACCGGCGCGCAGCGGCGCTACCGGTCAGGGCTCAGTTGATCGTCGCCAGCAGCATGGCTTGCACGACGAACCGCCGCTTGTCGGCCAAAGGTTCATCGCCGGCAAGCTGGTGTGCCAGGTCTGCACTGGCGTGCGACGGCGACGCCAGGCCGTCGTACACGGGGATGCCGGCTGCGCTGGCCAACTGTGCGACCAGCGACGGCGGCAAGCCCTCGCATTCGACAGCGTCGTACAGGCGCCCCAGCATGCGGGCCGTGTTCTGTACTTCCCCCGGGGTGCTGTCGGCCGTGAAGGCTGAGCGGATCTGCGCCACGTGGGCACCCAGTTCGTGGGCCGCCCTGCAGAAGTACTGCGTGTCGGCTGAGTCGTCGGTGCTGCGCAGCAGCCCCAGCTTCTTCCCCCGCAGCGTCGGTCGCACCCCGTCGGTCAAGGCGGCGCGCTGCAGCAGGCGAGCCGTGTCGAGTACCGCTTGGCGGTCGAGCGGCGCCTGCTGTGCAGCGTCGGGATGGCCGGTTCGAAGGGGCGGGCGCATGACGTAAACGGTCGATCTGGGTGGCTGATTTCCTGGATGTGAAGCCTACGGGCCCGATGGGGCGCGGCATTGACGCCCGTCAAACCCTCGCTGTTCGATTTGTGTTGATACGGAGTTGATACAAAGCATTGACGCAGCGTTACCGAGCGACGCTGGCGGTTGTCATGCCGTTGTCGGGCGCTGCCTAGCATTCACTCATCGCCCAACGCACACACTCTTCTGGAGAGTCCGACATGCTCAGCACCGCCACCCCGCACCGCAGCCCGACCCTGGCCCCCGTGGCGGCTGCGTTCCGGGCACCGAAGAGTGATGCAGGCGCGAACCAGCGTGCCAGCCAGGCCATTGCCGACACGCTGAAACTGCTGAGCGACAAGCTGGCACCGCAGCGTCGCATGGTGCACGCCGGCGACGTGATCTACCAGGCTGGCGAGCAGTTCGGCAACCTCTACATCCTCAACTCAGGCTTCTTCAAGATCGTCACGCTGTCGCCCGACGGGCGCGAGCAGGTGGTGGGCTTGAAGTTCCGGGGCGATTGGCTCGGCTTCGACGGCATTGCGCACAACCAGTACTCGTGCGACGCGGTGGCGATGGACATCGGCGAGGTGTGGGTCGTCCGCTATGACACGCTGCTCGCGGTCTGCACCACGCAACCGGCGTTGCTGACGGTGCTGCATGAGGCGATGAGCCGCGAAATCGCCCGCGATCGCGACTCGCTGATGTCGGTGTGCACGCTGCCGGCCGATGCACGGGTGGCCGATTTCCTGCGTTACTGGGCCGAGTCGCTCGCCAAGCGCGGACTTCGCACCGACCAGATCACGTTGCGCATGACGCGCGCCGAGATCGGCAACTACCTCGGCATGACGCTGGAAACGGTGAGTCGCGCGCTGTCCAAGCTGGCGCGCGACAAGCTGATCCACTTCGTCGAAAAGGGCCGCCGCGACATCCACATTCCCGAAGTCGACGCGTTGAGCGAGTTCATCCAGGGTTGCCTGACGCCGGCCACGGTGGCGGCCTGTCCGGTGCTGCAATGAACGGCGACGCTACGCCGCAGCGATGACTTTGGCGATCGCGCGCGCCAGCTGCTCGCGGCTGTAGGGCTTGGGCAGCAGCTCCCAGCTGGCCGGCGCCTCACGGTCGGCATCGAGCAACTCGGCCGAAAAGCCGGACATCAGCAGGATCGCCAACCCGGGGTAGCGCTGTTGTGCCTGCAAGGCCAACGTGGTGCCTCGCATGCCGGCGCCAAGCGCGATGTCGGTCAGCAGCAGGTCGAAATCCGCACCAGGTGACAAGGTCTCCAACGCGTGCTCGGCGCTGGTGCACACCGTCACCACGCAACCGAGCGTGTCGAGGAAGGTTCGCACGACGGCACTCACCTCGGCGTCGTCTTCCACCAGCAGCACCTTCAGGCCTTTGGGCACGGTTGCGCCGGGGGCGACATCGGCGCCATCGCGCTTGACAGCCGTGTCGGGGCGCGGGATGTAGAGCGTCAAGGTGGTGCCCTTGCCTATCGCACTCTGGATCTCGATGGCGCCTCTTGATTGTTTGACGAAACCGTAGACGGTGCTGAGACCCAGTCCGGTGCCACGCCCGATCTCCTTGGTCGTGAAGAAGGGCTCGAAGGCACGTTCCTTCACTTCATCCGGCATGCCCGAGCCTGTGTCTGCGATCGAGATCGCTACGAAGCTGTCGTCCGGCATGGTCGGGTCGTCCAATTCACTGCGCAGCGTGGCTGAGAGTTGGGTGCTGGGCGCTGCGGTGAAGCGCAATGTGCCCCCATCAGGCATGGCGTCACGGGCGTTGATCGCGATGTTGAGCAGCGCTGATTCGAGCTGGCCCGGATCGGCCAGTACCAAAGGGCGTTCGGCTGCGGCGTCGACCTCGATGCGGATGCGCTGGTCGAGTGTGCGGCGCAGCATGTCGGCCAGTGAATGAAGCAGCTGGTTGACGTCGACCGTGTTGGGCTGAAGCACCTGTCGCCGTGAGAACGCCAGCAGCTTGCTGGTCAGCTCGGCGCCGCGTCGGCTGGCGCGCATGGCTGCCGCAACCAACTGCTGCCCAAAGGCATCGCCCGCCAAGGCAGGCAGCTCTTCGAGCACCTGCAGATTGCCCTGGATCACCGTCAACAGGTTGTTGAAGTCGTGTGCGATGCCGCCAGTCAGCTGGCCAACGCTTTCCATTCGCTGAGCGTGATTCAGTGCCTCTTCCGACTGAGCTCGCTGCTGGCTGCTGGCCAGCAGGTTTGCCAGTGATTCAAGAAAGCGAACCTCGTCATCCCCGAAGCGCTGCGCGTTGCGTGAATGGACAGTCAGCACGCCGGTAATGCGGCCACGGTCCGACAGTGGCACCGCGATGGCGCTGGTCAGCCCGGCGTCCGTGTAGACGCGCGGTACCTCAAAACGCTGCTCGGCGCAGTAGTCGACCACGACGACCGGTCGGCCCTGGCTGTGGACATAGCCGGGTGGCGTGTCCGGCCGATTCGGCACCCGTGCGCCCACGCCTTCGTCCTGCAGCAACCCGACGCCACTGACCACCCGGAATTCAAGCCGACTGGGTTCCAGCAACAGCACGGCTGCAACCTCGGCCTGCAGCGCCTCGGCAGCAATGGCGGGGACTTGTGCGAGCAGTTCTTGCGGGTCGCGCGCATCGACGGCCAGCCGGCCCAGTTGCGCCAGATGCTCGCTGTAGCGAGCACGTTGCAAAGCCTGCCGGACACGCGGATAGGCGCCGATGTCGCGAATGGCCGCCACCACCAGCGGCAGGCCGTGGTCCTGCAGCGGGCTCAGCGCGATCTCGACCATCACCTCGCTGCCGTCGCGGCGCCGGGCGACCAGCTCCATCTGCGTGCCCATCGGGCGCGCGCGTGGGGCGCGGCCATAGGCCTCGCGGTAGGCTGCGTGGCGCGGGCGGATGCTGTCCGGCACCAGCATGTCGATGCCCGCGCCGATCAGCTCGTCGACGGTGTAGCCCAGCAGCGCGGCCGCGGCCGGGTTGGCGAGCACGATCCGGCCGGCGGCATCGGCCACCAGCAGTGCATCGGGGTAGGCGGCGAACAGCGAGCGGAAGACGCTGCTGTCGTCGATGCCGGAGGGCAGGGCGGCGGGAATCGTCGGGGTGGTCATCGCGCGGCTCCTGATCCGTGAGGGGTCAGGCCATGGTCACCGGCGGGACCAGGATGTAGCCCGCACCGCGCACCGACTTGATGATCTGCGGGTCTTCGGCGTCGACCTCCAGCTTCTTGCGCAGGCGGCCGACCTGCACGTCGATCGTGCGGTCGAACGGGGCGGCTTCACGACCGCGCGTCTGCTCGAGCAGGAAATCGCGCGACAGCACGCGGCCCGGGTGCTGTGCAAATGCGCACAGCAGGTCGAATTCGCCAGTGGTCAGCGACACGTCCTCCCCGTTCGGGGCGGTCAGCCGGCGCGCCGCCGTGTCAAGTGACCACCCCGAGAAGCACAGCGTGTTGCGCAGGGTGGCCACCGGGGCTTGGACAGGGGCCTCGCTCGGTGTCATGCGCCGCAGCACCGCCTTGACGCGCGCCAGCAGCTCGCGAAGGTCGAACGGCTTGGTCACATAGTCGTCGGCGCCGACCTCCAGCCCGACGACCTTGTCGACCGAGTCGCCCCGGCCGGTCACGATGACCAGGCCGCAGCGCCAGTGCTCACGCAATTGCCGGGCGATCGAAAAGCCGTCTTCGCCGGGCAGCCCCAGGTCGAGCAGAACGAGGGCCGGCGGATCGGTGGCCATCAGGGCCATCAGCGCCCGGCCGTTGTGCAGCTGGCTGACGCGGAACCCGTGGCTCGTCAGGTAGTGGGCCAGCAACGTGGTGATGTCGATTTCATCGTCGAGGACGGCAAGGTGGACGGGGGCGGTCACGGTCAAAAAGGCCTCGATGGCTCGCCTGTTTGGCGGCGGTCGAGGTCGAGGTTAGCAGCTTTGCCGCCTTCGGCCACAGTGCCCGTGCTCCGCCCGGGCTCTCCATCGGGCCACGGCGCGAAGCGATCTTGCAGATGCGGCCGTCTTCCCGACGCCGCGCCGCCGCCGAGCCTCAGAACTGGTTCCGGGCCACCAGCTTGCGCAGTTTGGCTTCGTCCAACACCCGTATCTCGCGCTGGTTGACTTCGAGCAGCCCGTCGCTGTGGAACTTCGAGAATGTCCGGCTCACCGTTTCGAGCTTCAGCCCGAGGTAGCTGCCGATCTCTTCACGCGTCATGCGCAACACCAGCGCCGACGGCGAGAAACCACGTGCCTGCAACCGGCGCGAAAGGTTGAGGATGAAGGTGGCCAGGCGCTCCTCGGCGCGCATGCTGCCCAGCAGCAGCATCACCCCATGGTCGCGCACGATCTCGCGGCTCATGATCTTGTGGAACGAGTGTTGCAGCTCGACGAACTCACGCGAGAGTTCTTCCAACTGGCTGTACGGGATCACGCAGACCTGGGAATCTTCGAGCGCGATGGCGTCGCAGGTGTGGTGGTCGTGGCTGATGGCGTCCAGGCCCAGCAGTTCGCCGGCCATCTGGAATCCCGTCACCTGGTTGGCACCGTCTTCGGTCGCCACGCAGGTCTTGAAGAAGCCGGTGCGAACGGCGTAGAGCCCGACGAACGGGTCGCCGGCATGGAACAACGCCCCGCCGCGTCGCACCCGTCGGCGGTTGGCCACCAGCGTGTCCAGGCGCTGCACGTCGCGGCTGTGCAACCCCAATGGCAGGCACAGCTCGCGCAGGTTGCAGTTCGAGCAGGCGATCTTCAATTCCTGCAAGCTGGCCTGCGCATCGGACGGCACGGAACCGCATTCGGGCAAGGGGCGGGAGCTGAACATGAGACACCTCAATGATTCACTTGATTGTCATCAGCCCATCGCATCGGACATTGCGCTGAATCAAGCCGAGCCAGCGTTGTTCGAGCCACAGTGCATCAATGACTTCCGTCGCACCACCCCCAGCCATCACCAACGAACAACTGGCCCGTCTGGACGTGGCAGGCCCCCGCTACACGTCCTACCCCACGGCCGACCGGTTCGTCGAAGCCTTCGACGAGGCAGCCTATCGCCAGGCGCTCGCGGAGAGGGCAGTCGTTGCCGGCGCCGACCAGCGCGGGCCGTTGTCCGTCTATGTGCATGTGCCGTTCTGTGAGTCGGTCTGCTACTACTGCGCCTGCAACAAGGTGATCACCAAGCACCACGGGCGCGCCGGCGAGTACCTCGACGCCTTGGTACGCGAGATGGCGTTGACCACCGGTGTGCTCGGTCATTCGCCGGTGGTGTCCCAATTGCACCTCGGAGGCGGGACGCCCACGTTCCTGTCGGACGCCGAGCTGGAACGCCTGATGCAGTCGATCCAGCAATATTTCGTTCTCGCGCCGGGCGGCGAGTACTCGATCGAAGTCGACCCGCGCACCGTGTCGCGGCAGCGCCTGAGCCACTTGGCCGAACTCGGCTTCAACCGCCTCAGCCTGGGGGTGCAGGACTTCGACCCCGCCGTGCAGAAGGCCGTGCACCGGGTGCAACCGTTCGATGATGTGGCCGCGCTGATGGGCGCGGCGCGCGACATCGGCTTCGATTCCATCAACGTCGACCTGATCTACGGCCTGCCGCTGCAGACGCCCGAGTCTTTCCGGCGCACGATAGCCCAGGTGAACCAGCTGCGACCCGACCGGATCGCGCTCTACGCCTACGCGCACCTGCCCGACCGGTTCAAGCCGCAGCGCCGCATCCACTCGGCGGACCTGCCGATGGCTGAGCAGAAGATCTCGATGCTCGCGGCCGCAATCGACGCCTTCGGCCAGCAGGGCTACGACTACATCGGGATGGATCATTTCGCGCTGCACGACGACCCGCTCGCCGTCGCCAAGCGCCAGGGCCGGTTGCATCGCAACTTCCAGGGTTACAGCACGCAGCCCGATTGCGACCTGATCGGCCTGGGTGTTTCTGCCATCGGACGTGTCGGCGCGACCTACAGCCAGAACGCCAAGACGCTGCCGGAGTATTACGACGCACTTCAGGGCGGCCGTCTGCCGGTGGCGCGGGGCATGGCGCTGGACCGCGATGACCTGGTGCGCCGCACCGTGATCATGGCGGTGATGTGCCAGGGACGCGTCGATTTCGAGTCGATCGAGTCGGCCCATCTGGTGCAGTTCTCCGACTACTTCGCGCCGGAACTCGAGCGCCTGCAGCCGCTGGTCGAACAGGGCCTCGTGCGTCTGGAGGACGACGGCCTGCTCGTCACGCCGCTGGGCTGGTATTTCGTGCGCGCGGTGGCCATGGTGTTCGACAAGCACCTGCATGCGCAGCGGCGCCGGATGAGCTTTTCACGCATCATCTGATGCTTCAACGGTGCGCAAGTCGGCAACGTCGCGCGAGCGCGTGGAGTGGCTGTCATCGCGGCGGTCATTGAAGGACGAAGCGTCCCAGCACGGCCTACCAGATTCATCAAACGCGTCGCTGCGTGTGTTCAGTTCAACCGCTGCCCGCGATGCGTAGCCGCAAAGTCGGCTTCGCAGGCGCGTCGATTGCCGCATCATGGCAGTCCTTATGTGCGACCCAGGAGGATTGCGGATGGCCCTGCCCCATGCCCAGTTGCTGGACGTCATCGGCGTGAAGCCGCTCGGTGACGCGCTGATCGACGCCTTCAGCACCAGCCTGATCAAGACCGAACGCCTGCAGCTGCTGCACCTGGTCCTGCCGGCGCGGCAGGACTTGCCCGAGCACCATGTGGACGACGAGTGCTGCATCCATTGCCTGGAAGGCGATGTCGGGGTCGTGATGCCAGGCGGCACGCGGCACCTGTCGGCCGGAGAGCTCGTTGTCTTGCCGGCGAGGCAGCGTTATTCGCTCAGCGCGCGCACCGATTCGGCGGTGCTGGTCACGTTGATGCTGCGGCACGGCGACGCCACTCCCAACGCCACCTGACGACGCAAGGGCGCGGTTGGCGCGGCGGATGAAGCGCTCCGCGATCCGCACCGGGCCAGTGTTATCGCGCCGGGTTGCTCAATGCCGACGAACAACTGCTGTGTGGCGCAGTGATGCTGCGCCCAGCGAAGGGCCGAAGCCGAATCAGTGGAACGATTCGGGGTCCAGCGTGCAGCGCGCGCTGACCAGGGTCTGCGCGTCGCGGCCGTCGGCGGTGGTGGGCCACTCGCCGCGGGCTTCGAAGATGGCGGAGCCGCGGGTGATGCACTGTTCGCGTGGCGTGGCTAGGTCGACTTCGATGCCCTTCGGGGTGGGCCGCATCACATAGGCGGCGAGGGCCGTGGCCTCCACCAGCGCCAAACCGGCGACCACCCACACCCATTTGCGGGACGTGGGGCGGGTCTTGTCGAGAAACAGCGTGCGCATGTGGGGGCCAGGGTCGATACAGCTCGGGAGGCCCGGATTCTGCGGATGCAGGCCCGGGGCGTATCTCCCTCGATTGGGGGAGACCCCGGTGTTTCGCCGCTTCGTTCTAGGGGGGCGTGTGCCGGCTGTAACGGTTCGTCAGTGATTGCGGCCGGCCATCACGCCACCGTCCACGTCCCACACCGCGCCTGTCACCCAGGCCGCCTGGTCCGACAGCAAGAAGGCGACGACGTTGGCCACGTCGTCAGCCGTGCCGATGCGGCCGAGCGGGTGAAAGCCGTTGAAGCCTTGCAGCGCCGCGTGCACGTCGGCCTTCGGTATGAAGCCTTCGTACACCGGCGTTTCGACCACGGCCGGCGAAACCGCGTTGACGCGGATGCGGTGCTCGGCCAACTCCATCGCCAGGTGCTGGGTCAGCGCGTGCAACCCGGCCTTGGCCATCGAATAGGCCGATGACGGGGTGGCCTTGATCGCCTGCTGGGCCCACATCGAACCGATGTTGACGATCGCGCCCGGGCGCCCGGCGGCCACCATCTGCGCTGTCACCTGCTGGGTGATGAAGAAGGTGGCGCGGTTGAGGGCGTGGTATTGATCGAAGTCTTTCTCGGTGTGTTCGAGGAAGGACTTGGGGAAGAACACGCCTGCCGCGTTGACCAGCAGGCTGATGTCGCTGTGCTCTTCGCTCAGGTGGTGCAGCAGCTGTTGCACGCCTTCGGGGCGGCTGATGTCGGCAGTCACCGCTGCAACGGGGCCCAGTGGCTGCAGCTGACGCAGTGCCTCTGCTGTCTTGGCAGGCTGGCGCCCGACGATCACGGCGCTGCCACCACGCTCCAGCACCTTGCGCGCAGTGGCCAAGCCCATGCCGCTGCTGCCACCGACGACGAGCAGCTTGTGGCCCGAAAAAACCTTGTCCATGAGATCTCCTTCAAATTATCTACCAACCAATTGGTAGGCAATAGGAACAAAAAACCGGGCTCAAGCCCGCACGGTCGACAAAAAAGCCTCGGCCACGTCGGCCGGGCTTCGGGGGGAACGCAAGCCGCGGCCAACCACCATCGCACCTTCGAGCGTGCACAGGTAGGCCTCTGCCAGTGCTCGGGCGTCCGGCGAAGGCCGGATGAGCCCGGCCTGCTGGCCGGCGAGAAAGGTCGAGGCCAGCCAGTCGATATTGGCCTCGAAGAAGTGCCGCACCTCGCTCGCCAGGGTTTCGGGCAGTGAATCGGCCTCGGCGCCAAGCATGCCGCACAGGCACAGCCGCCGGTTATGGGCAAAGGTGCGCTCGAACAGCGCGGCGTAGGCCGCCAGGCGTTCAGGCGCCTTCGGCAACCGGCCCTCGATGCCCAGCAGTTGCTCGCGAAAACGGTGGGTGTAGCGCTGCGTCACCACCGCCACCAGTTCGGCCTTGGTCGGAAAGTGGTGGTGGATGCTCGGCTTTTTGATGCCGATCAGCTGCGCCACGTCGTCGTACGAAAAGCCGGTATAGCCACGCTCTTGCACCAGGCCTTCAGCGGCGTCGACCACCTTCTCGGCGGTCGCCGAGATCTCGGAGAAATGCTTCATGTGAACTGCTTGATAACTACCGACTAATTGGTAGGCATCATAACAGCCGCGGTGCCTGAGTCAACAGCGCGCGGCTTGCCTGCAACCCCGGAGATGTGCGAACTCAGTTCAATGCGGTGGCGGAGCGGCCCGCGGCGTCGTGCTGAGCCTGGACGAGCTGAGCGACCTGCGAGGCGGGCGACGCGTGGCTGGCCGCGGGGAATCCGTGCTGCGCCAGCATTTGCTTCATCACCACCGAGCGCATCAGCCAGCCATAGCAGTAGCGATAGCCATGGCTGTTGGGATGAAAGCCATCGACCGCGAAGAAGCGTTCGCGCTGGCGTGCCAGCAGGTCACGGTGCTCCCCGCCATGAAAGCCGATGTACTCCACCCCATGCTTCTGCGCGAGCCGATGGAACAGCTCGCAGGCCAGGCGCGAACGGCGCGACAGCCACCAGCTGAAGGGCGGGCGAAACAGCGGCGCCAACCCGACGTCGCCGGGGCCGATCCAGACCACGCGCTCACCGGCTTCGTGCAGCCGCGGCAACAGCGCCTCGGTCGCCTGTTGCATCACCGCGAGGTTGGGGCTGCGCAAGATGTCGTTGCCGCCGACGTGCAGCAACACGAGGTTGAAACGTGTGCCCAGCTGGCCGGCTCGGCGCAACTGCGCCAGTACATCCCCCAGCGTGGCGCCGGAGACGCTGAGGTTGACCACCTCGGCGCCACGGCATTCGGCCGCCAGCAGCCCGGCAATCGATTGGGTCGGGCATTCGGCACCGATGCCGACGCCGGTGCTGTCGCCGACGATCAGCACACGGCGATGCGCACGCACGGCGCGGTACTGGTAAGGCCGGCGTGGTGGCGCCGCGTCGGCATCGCGCAATGCGCGACGCACCCGCAGCGCCTGATCGGTGCTGATCGCGGCCAGCACGCCCAACGCGCACAGGCTCGCCAGCTGAAAGGCCGTGCCGAGTCCGGCCTTTGAAAAGAATGAAGCCATGGCGTCCGTCCCTCCGACGTGGCCAGGCGATCGTCAGGGAACGCGGCGGCCGGTGATCAGCTGGAACAGCACGATGACCACGGCGGCCACCAGCAGCAGGTGCAATAGGCCACCCGCGGTAAAGGCGGTCAACGACCCCAGGATCCAGAGGGCGATCAAGATGGCGGCGATGGTGTACAGCACGGTGGTCTCCTGCATGTGACGAACAATGCCGCCACCGTATCCGCTTCGTTCGCCAGCATCTGTCGGTCACCGGCGGCAGTGCGCGTAGGACCATGCCGCACCAAGTTGCAAACCTGGCAGGCGCTGTCATCACCGCACGCCATGACGGGCGGGGTGATTCGCCTCGGTTCAACCGGCGAAGAGATTGGCCGGACGGCCGGTGGCGCTGGTCTCCACCGCGAAGAGACCACCTGCCAGCGGCTGGGCCTGCAGCTGTGCGTCGCTCAATTCGAAGCGCGCGCTGGTGATGAACAGCGTGCGCAGCTCGGGCCCGCCGAATACGATGTTGGTGATGTGGTCGGTTGGCAGCTTCACCCGCAGCAGTTCTTCGGCGCTGTCGGGGTCGTGGCAGGTCACGCAGGCCGCGCCCCAATGCGCAATCCACAAGCGGCCATCCGCGTCGGTGGTCATGCCGTCCGGGTAGCCGTCGCCTTTGGCAAATCGCAACCAGGGGCGTTGTCCGCTCAGCGTGCCTGTGGCGAGGTCGAAGTCGAAGGCATGAACCTGCTGGTGCACGGTGTCGTTGAAGAACATCGTGCGCTGGTCGCGCGACCAGGTCGGGCCGTTGGTCACCGCGAAGCCCGCGTCGAAGGCGCAGGTGCCCAGGCCGTTCGCGTCGAAGCAGTACAGCGCGCCGGTCGGCGCCTTGCAGGCGAAGTCCATGCTGCCGGCCCAGAAGCGGCCCTGTGCGTCGCATTTGCCGTCGTTGAAGCGGTTGCTGTCGCGCTCGGGCTCGGGTTCGTGCAACCGCTGCAACTCACCCGTGGCGGGGTCGAACAACGCCAGACCGCGACGCAAGGTGACGGCCAAGCCCGGCTTGTTCGCGCGTTCGGCCACTGCGCTGATCGTTTCATCGAAGGCCCAGCTGCTTTGCTCGCCATCGGCCAGGCGCCAGCGGTGCAGCCAGTGCCCGAGGATGTCGACCCAGTACAGCGCCTGCTCACGCTCGGACCAGCAGGTGCCTTCGCCAAGCGTGGCGCCGGCCGGCCAGACGCAGCGGGGGTCAGACAGCAGGGTCGGCGCGGGCTGTTTCATGGTCGATCGATCTGCTCAGGGCGAACGGTTGGGATTGTTCCAGGCGCGCGCAGCGTCGCCGCCCGTCAAGTGGCGCGCGCGGATCTGGCTCGCTGCGCGAGCCCCCTCCGGGGGCAGGCCCCGGAAGGGGCCGTGGGGGCCAACATTCAGTGCGAATCGCGGGGCACCGCGGCGCCGCTGCCACCGACCAGAAAGTCGAGGTCAGCGCCCAGGTGCGCTTGCTGCACATGCTCGACGTACAGCTTGTACCAGCCGCGCTTCGGCACGTCCGGTGCCACCCATTCTGCGCGGCGCCGTGCCAGCTCCTCGTCGCTGACCTCCACGTGCAAACGGCGGCCAGGCACGTCCAGCTCGATCATGTCGCCGTCGCGCACCAGCGCCAGCGGCCCACCGGCCGCCGCTTCGGGCGAGGTGTGCAGCACGACGGTGCCGTAGGCCGTGCCGCTCATGCGCGCATCCGAGATGCGGACCATGTCGGTGATGCCCTTGCGCAGCACCTTGGGCGGCAACGGCATGTTGCCGACCTCGGCCATGCCGGGGTAGCCACGCGGGCCGCAGTTCTTCAGCACCATCACGCAGTGCTCGTCGATGTCCAGCGCTTCGTCGTCGATGCGGGCGTGGAAGTCTTCGATGTGTTCGAACACCACGGCGCGGCCGCGGTGCTGCAGCAGGTGCGGCGAAGCGGCCGAAGGCTTGATCACCGCACCGTCGGGCGCCAGGTTGCCGCGCAGCACGGCAATGCCGGCGGCCGGCTTGAACGGCTCTTCGAACGACCTGATCACCTGTGGGTTCCAGCAGCGCGCGCCGTCGATGTTCTCGCCGATGGACTTGCCGTTGGCGGTCAACGCGTCCAGGTGCAGCAGGTGCTTGATGCGGTTCATCACCACCGGCAGGCCGCCAGCGTAGAAGAAGTCTTCCATCAGGAAGCGGCCTGATGGTTGCAGGTCGACCAGGCAGGGGATCTCGGCCCCGAGCCGGTCCCAGTCCTGCAGGTTCAGCTCGACGCCCATGCGCCCTGCCACGGCCAGCAGGTGGATCACCGCGTTGGTCGAGCCACCGATCGCCGCATTGGTGCGGATCGCGTTCTCGAAGGCCTGGCGGGTCAGGATCTGCGACATCCGCAGGTCCTGATTGACCATCTCGACGATGCGGCGGCCGCTCAGCTGCGCCAGCCGGTGGCGCCGTGCGTCGACCGCGGGGATCGCCGCGTTCTCGGGCAAGGCCATGCCGAGCGCCTCGACCATCGAGGCCATCGTCGACGCGGTGCCCATCGTCATGCAGCTGCCCTTGGAGCGGTGCATGCAGCTCTCGGCGGCGGTGAAGTCCTGCGGCGTCATCTCGCCGGCGCGCACCATCTCGCTCATCTGCCACACGCCGGTGCCCGAGCCGATGTCCTGGCCACGGAACTTGCCGTTCAGCATCGGCCCGCCGGAGATGCCGATCGTCGGCAGGTCGCAGCTGGCGGCGCCCATCAGCAGCGCGGGTGTCGTCTTGTCGCAGCCCATCAGCAGGACTACGCCATCGATCGGGTTGCCGCGGATCGACTCCTCGACGTCCATGCTGGCCAGGTTGCGGAACAGCATCGCGGTCGGCCGCAGCTGCGTTTCGCCGAGCGACATCACCGGGAACTCGAGTGGGAAGCCACCGGCTTCGTAGACACCGCGCTTGACGAACTCGGCCAACTCGCGAAAGTGGCCGTTGCAGGGCGTGAGTTCGCTCCAGGTGTTGCAGATGCCGATGATGGGCCGGCCGTCGAACATGTCCTCCGGATAGCCCTGGCCCTTCATCCAGCTGCGGTGAACGAACCCGTCGCGATCGGTTCGTCCGAACCAGGCCTGGCTCCGTCGGGCCGGCTTCTTGGGCGCCATTGCATGTCTCCTTGCTCTTGACGCGGCGCATGCTATCCCCGCACACTGATATTAGAAAAATAGAGAAATCAGTTCGCCGTATATCCAAAATGACATACATGCAGGATTCACCGTCATGACCACCTCTTCCAGCAACGCCAGCGCCAGCTACCCGAGTCTGCGCGGCCGGCGTGTTTTCATCACCGGCGGCGGCTCCGGCATCGGGGCCGCGATGGTCGAAGCCTTCGTCGCCCAGGGCGCGAAGGTCGCCTTCATCGACATCGCCGAAGGCGCCAGCGCAGCATTGGCCGAGTCACTCAAAGCCGCCGGCCACGCCGCGCCCTGGTGGCGCCGTTGCGATGTGCGCGACCTGGGCGCGCTGCAATCGACCATCCGCGAGGCGGCGGCCGAACTTGGTGACTTCGAGGTGCTGGTCAACAACGTCGCCAGCGACGACCGCCACACGCTCGAGGCAGTGACACCCGGCTACTGGGACGAGCGCATGGCGATCAACGAGCGGCCGGCGTTCTTCGCGATCCAGGCGGTCGTGCCGGGCATGCAGCGCCTGGGCGGCGGGTCCATCGTCAACCTGGGCTCGACGGGCTGGCAGACCAAGGGCAGCGAGTACCCCTGCTATGCGATCGCCAAGTCATCGGTCAATGGCCTGACGCGTGGTCTCGCGGCCAGCCTGGGCAAGGACCGCATCCGCGTCAACACCGTGTCGCCCGGCTGGGTGATGACCGAGCGGCAGCTGAAGCTGTGGGTCAACGCGGAGGGCGAGCAGGCGATCGCGCGCAACCAGTGCCTGCCCGACAAGCTGCAGCCGCATGACATTGCCGCGATGGTGCTGTTCCTGGCCGCCGACGATGGCCGCATGTGCACCGCGCAGGAGTTCGTGGTCGACGCTGGCTGGTCGTGAACGCCCTGAGCCTGTCTGCGCCCCCGCTCGCCCTGAGCTTGTCGAAGGGCTGGTTGGCGTAGTGCGCTGTGCTTCGACAAAGCTCAGCACGAACAGGGGTGAGACCAAGCCAAGACCTGCGCTCAAGCCACGTCGGCCATGTCCAGCTGCGTGCCGTAGATCGCCAGCGCGGCGTTCTTCAGCGCACGCAGCATCACCTTGGCGGCCGGCGACAGCAGCTTGTCGCTGCGGGTGATCAGGCCGAAGGCGTCCATCTTGCAGGGCAGCTGGATCGGCAGCAGCGCGACCATGCCGTGCTCGGCGTAGTAGCGCGCCACGTCGCTGGCCACCACGCCCAGCAGGTCGCTTTGCTGCAGCATCTTGGTCAGGAACAGCAGCGCGCTGGTCTCGACCAGGTTGACCGGCGCATCGAGCCCTTCCTCCTGGAACATCAGCTCGAAGCGGTGCCGCAGCACGCTGCCGGCCGCCGGCACGATCCAGCCGGCGCCGACCAGGTCGCGCAGGCCCAACTTGGGCATCGCGAGCAAGGGGTGGCCGGGGCGTGCGATGGCCGAGACCGGCTCTTCGACCAGCGCCTCGTAGCGCAGATCGCTCTTGTCGTGGCGCTCGAACAGGCGGCCGATGACCATGTCGAGCTTGCCCTGGGCCATGCGCTCCATCAGCACGTCGCTGGTCTCGATCTGCAGCGACACGCGCAGGCTCGGGTGCTCCTTCTTCACCTGCGCCACGGCCGGCGGCAGCAGCGTCATGCCGGGGGCGGTGATCGCGCCGACGCTGACCTGGCCGAAGCGGCCGGCCTTCAAGGCCTCGATCTCGTCGTGTGCTTCCGACAGGCTGGCCAGCGCCATGCGCGCATGGCGGATCATCGTTTCCCCGTACCAGGTCGGCCGCATGCCGCGCGGCAGCCGGTCGAACAGGCGCACTTCCAGCATGTCTTCCAAGTCCTTCAGCAGCTTGGATGCGGCCGGCTGCGTCATGTTCAGCACCTGCGACGCCCGGTTGATGTTGCCCTCGTCGGCGAGGGTGACGAGCAGCAGCAGCTGGCGCGTCTTCAGCCGGGCGCGGATGGACCAGTGGGTGGGGTTCGCTGACATATCCAAAATCCTATATGGATTGGCGTCAATAATCTATTAGAAAGTTATCGTTCAACTTCGTACCATCCGCGCCAAATGCGAGCAGCCCGCCGAAGGCTGCCGCGACAAGCGTTCCGTTTTTCGAGCACGCACCACCAGGAGACAAGCATGACCACATCACGCCGCACCATCGTCACCAGCCTGGCCGCCTCCGCGCTGGCCGCCGGCTTTCCATTGAGCGCGCTGGCGCAGAAGAAGCTGGTCCTGGGCTTCTCGCAGATCGGCGCCGAAAGCGAATGGCGCACCGCCAACACCGAGTCGATCAAGTCGGCCGCCGCGGCCGCGGGCATCGAGCTGAAGTTCTCCGACGCGCAGCAGAAGCAGGAGAACCAGATCAAGGCGATCCGCTCGTTCATCGCGCAGAAGGTCGACGTGATCGCTTTCTCGCCGGTCGTTGAATCGGGCTGGGAGCCGGTGCTGCGCGAGGCCAAGGCCGCGAAGATCCCGGTGATCCTGACCGACCGTGCCGTCAACGTGAAAGACGACTCGCTGTGGGTCGCCTTCATGGGCTCGGACTTTCTCGAAGAAGGTCGCCGCGCCGGCCGCTGGCTGGTCGAGAAGATGAAAGACGTCAAGGGCGACGTCAACATCGTCGAGCTGCAAGGCACGGTGGGTTCGGCCCCGGCGATCGACCGCAAGAAGGGCTTCGAAGAGGTCATCAAGGCCGACCCGAAGTTCAAGATCGTGCGCTCGCAGACCGGCGATTTCACCCGTGCCAAGGGCAAGGAGGTGATGGAAGCCTTCCTGAAGGCCGAGGGCAAGAAAATCAATGTGCTCTACGCGCACAACGACGACATGGCGATCGGCGCGATCCAGGCCATCGAGGAGGCCGGGCTGAAGCCGGCCAAGGACATCACCATCATCTCGATCGACGCGGTCAAGGGTGCCTTCGAGGCGATGATCGCCGGCAAGCTGAACGTCACCGTCGAATGCAGCCCGCTGCTGGGCCCGCAGCTGATGTCGGCGGTGAAAGACCTGAAGGCCGGCAAGACGCTGCCCAAGCGCATCGTCACCGAGGAGTCGGTCTTCCCGATGGAAGTGGCGGCGAAGGAATTCCCGAATCGCAAGTATTGATTTGAAAGGGGCTTGGCGCGGGACCAGTCGGGCGTGGCGCTCTGCTGCGCTCATGTCCCCCGCCGCCAGCCTGCGGCTGCCGGCTCCTCCTTTACTTCGCTTCGCAGAACACCCCACCCACCTGGTCAGGCACGGTCGTTGCGACCATTGCAGGCAGGACGCGGTTGGTGCTGAACGTAGCCGGTCACCCGGCCCCCTCGACCCGCAAAGACCTTCACCGCCAACCCGCGAACAACGCAGAACAACAGAACTCGACGCTGTCACGCATCCGAACCACCCAGGAGACATGAATTGAAGACGACGATCACCAAGTTGCTGACAGGCGCTGCGCTGGCGTTTGCTGTGTTGTTGCCCTCTGCCTTCGCGCAGGACAAGGGCCCGGTCGGCATCTCGATGCCGACCAAGTCCTCGGCCCGCTGGATCGCCGATGGCGACAACATGGTCAAGTACTTCAAGGACAAGGGCTACAAGACCGACCTGCAGTACGCCGACGACGACATCCCGAACCAGCTGGCACAGGTCGAGAACATGATCACCAAGGGCGCCAAGGTGCTGGTGATCGCCGCGATCGACGGCACCACGCTGTCCAACGCGCTGCAGAAGGCGGCCGACAAGGGCGTCAAGGTCATTGCCTATGACCGCCTGATCCGCGGCTCGAAGAACGTCGACTACTACGCCACCTTCGACAACTTCCAGGTCGGCGTGCTGCAGGCTGGCTCGATCGTCGACAAGCTCGGCCTCAAGGCCGGCAAGGGCCCGTTCAACATCGAGCTGTTCGGCGGCTCGCCCGACGACAACAACGCCTTCTTCTTCTACGACGGCGCGATGAGCGTGCTCAAGCCCTACATCGACAGCGGCAAGCTGGTCGTGCGCAGCAAGCAGATGGGCATGGACAAGGTCGGCACGCTGCGCTGGGACGGCGCGGTTGCCCAGGCGCGGATGGACAACCTGCTGTCGGCCTTCTACGGAAAAGAGAAAGTGCACGCCGTGCTGTCGCCGTACGATGGCCTGTCGATCGGCATCCTGTCGTCGCTGAAGGGTGTGGGCTATTGCACCGCGCAGCAGCCTTGCCCGGTGGTCTCGGGCCAGGACGCGGAAGTGCCGTCGGTCAAGTCGATGCTGCGCAACGAGCAGAGCTCGACGGTGTTCAAGGACACGCGTGAGCTGGCCAAGGTGACAGTTGGCATAGTCGATGCCATGCTGAGCGGCAAGGCGCCCGAGGTCAACGACACCAAGACCTACAACAATGGCGTCAAGGTCGTGCCCTCGTACCTGCTCAAGCCCATCTCGGTGGATGCGAGCAACTGGAAGGCCGCCCTGGTCGACAGCGGCTACTACAAGGAAAGCCAGCTGCGCTGACCCTTTGAGATCGAGCAGTACCGCCGCCCCTCGCCAGTCCCCGTCAACCCATGAGCACGCTTTTGCAGATGCGCCACATCCGGAAGACCTTTCCGGGCGTGGTCGCTCTCGACAACGTCAACCTGAGCGTGCGGGCTGGTGAGATCCACGCGGTCGTCGGTGAGAACGGGGCCGGCAAGTCGACGCTGATGAAGGTGCTCAGCGGCGTCTACCCGCATGGCTCGTACGAAGGCGAGATCCATTTCGACGGCGTCGAGCGCCGCTTCGGTGGCATTGCCGACAGCGAGCACCTGGGCATCATCATCATCCACCAGGAGCTGGCGCTGGTGCCGCTGCTGTCGATCGCCGAGAACATCTTCCTCGGCAACGAGCCGGCGCGGCGCGGCGTGATCGACTGGACCGAAGCGCACCGTCGTTCTCGTGAGCTGCTGGCCAAGGTCGGCCTGAAAGAGCCGACCACCGCGTTGATCAGCGACCTGGGCGTCGGCAAGCAGCAGCTGGTCGAGATTGCCAAGGCGTTGGCCAAGCAGGTCCGTCTGCTGATCCTCGATGAGCCGACCGCGAGCCTGAACGAGACCGACAGCGACGCTCTGCTCGAACTGCTGCTGGAGCTCAAGCGCCAGGGCATCGCCTGCATCCTCATCTCGCACAAGCTGAACGAGATCGCCAAGGTGGCCGATTCGATCACCGTGTTGCGCGACGGCTCGACTGTCGCCAGCATGGACTGCCGCGACGGCCCGCCGCAACAGAACGTCATCATCAACCACATGGTCGGACGCGAGATGGCCGACCGCTACCCGCGCCGCACGCCGAAGATCGGCGAGACGGTGTTCGAGCTGCGCGACTGGCGCGTGCACCACCCGCAGCATGCCGAGCGCGAAGTCATCAAGGGTGTCGACCTGTCCGTGGGGCGTGGCGAGATCGTCGGCATCGCCGGTCTGATGGGCGCCGGCCGCACCGAGCTGGCAATGAGTGTGTTCGGCCGTTCCTGGGGCCGGCGCATCAGTGGCCAGGCGCTGATGAACGGCCGCGAGATCGACGTCAGCACGGTGCAGAAGGCGGTCGCGCACGGCATCGCCTACGTCACCGAAGACCGCAAGTCGCTCGGCCTGGTGATGGGCGACAGCATTGCCCGCAACACGTCACTGGCCAACCTGCCGGGCGTCGCGCGCGCAGGCGTGATCGACGAGGGCCGCGAGTTCGCGGTCGCCACCGACTACCGGCGCAAGCTGGCCACCCGCTGCTCTGGCGTGCAGCAGCAGGTCGTCAACCTGTCGGGCGGCAACCAGCAGAAGGTGGTGCTGGCCAAGTGGCTGTTTGCCAACCCGACGCTGCTGATCCTCGACGAGCCGACGCGCGGCATCGATGTCGGCGCCAAGTTCGAGATCTACAGCCTGATCGCCCAGCTGGCCGAAGAAGGCCGCTCCATCCTGGTGATCTCTTCGGAGATGCCCGAGCTGCTGGGCCTGTGCGACCGCATCTATGTCATGAACGAGGGCGAGTTCGTCGCCGAGTTCGATGCGGCCGAGGCCTCCCAGCAGAAGATCATGCATGCCATCGTGAATGCCGGAACCCATGAGTGCAGTGTCTGAAACCGAACCTGGCGCGCGGAACGGCGGCGCCTCTTCTTCGCCGTCGGCCGGGCGCTTCCTGAAGCAGAACCTGCGCGAGTACGGCATGCTGCTGTCGCTGATCGCGATCATGGTCTTCTTCCAAGTCATGACCGAAGGCACGCTGCTGCAGCCGCTGAACCTGACCAACCTGGTGCTGCAGAACAGCTACATCGTCATCATGGCGCTGGGCATGCTGCTGGTCATCGTGTCCGGCCACATCGACCTGTCGGTCGGCTCGGTCTGCGGCTTCATCGGCGCGTTGGCCGCGGTGCTGATGGTCGAATACAACTGGCACTTCCTGCCCGCGGCGCTGGTCTGCCTGGTGGCCGGCGGCATCATCGGCGCGGCGCAGGGCTGGTTCGTCGCGTATTTCAAGATCCCGTCCTTCATCGTCACGCTGGCCGGCATGCTGGTCTTCAAGGGCCTGGCGCTGGCGCTGTTGAAGGGCCAGTCGGTCGGGCCCTTCCCCGAAGAGTTCCAGAAGCTCAGCTCCGGCTTCATCCCCGATGTGTTGGCCGGCGACGACCTGCGGCTGACCTCGCTGCTTCTCGGCGTGGCGGTGGCCGTCGCCATGGTGACGGTCGCCTGGCGCGAGCGCGGCCAGCATCGGCTGCACGGCATGGATGTCGAACCCACGGTGCTGTTCGCGGCCCGCAACACGGCCTTCGCCGCCATCCTGGTCGCGCTCAGCTGGCTGTTGGCCTCGTACAAGGGCTTGCCCAACGTGCTGATCATCATGTTCGTGCTGATGGTGGCCTACGAGTTCGTCACCAGCCGCACGACCATCGGCCGCCGCATCTACGCGCTCGGTGGCAACGAGAAGGCGGCGCGGTTGTCGGGCATCAAGACCGAGCGGCTGGCCTTCCTGACCTTCGTCAACATGGGCGTGCTGGCGGCGCTGGCGGGGCTGGTGTTCGCTGCGCGCTTGAACACCGCGACACCCAAGGCCGGCCTGGGCTTCGAACTGGATGTGATCGCGGCCTGTTTCATCGGTGGCGCGTCGGCCTCGGGCGGCGTCGGCCGCGTGATGGGTGCCGTCATCGGCGCCTTCGTGATGGGCGTGATGAACAACGGCATGTCCATCCTCGGAATCGGCATCGACTACCAGCAGGTCATCAAGGGCCTGGTGCTGCTCGCCGCCGTCTGCGTCGACGTCTACAACAAGAACAAGTAGGCGATGGACGCGGCAGGCACCCCCGTGCTCGAACTGAGCGGACTCAGCAAGCGCTTCGCGGGTGTGCAGGCGCTGCGCGACGTCGCGTTGAGCCTGCGCGCCGGCGAGGTGCATGCGCTGATGGGCCAGAACGGCGCTGGCAAGTCGACGCTGATCAAGGTGCTGACAGGGGTCTACACCGCGGATGCAGGCGAGATGCGGTTGGTCGGTGAATCGATCCGCCCCGCATCACCGCTCGAAGCCCAGGCCATCGGCCTGTCGACGGTCTATCAAGAGGTCAACCTCTGCTTGAACCTGTCGGTGGCCGAAAACATCTTCGCCGGGCGCTTCCCGCGCCATGGTCTGGCCGGCGCCTGGCGAATTGACTGGAAAAAGGTGCATGCCGACGCGCAGGCCTTGCTGGCTCGGTTGAACCTGCAGATCGACGTGACGCGTTTGCTTGGCAGCTACCCGGTGGCGGTGCAGCAGATGGTGGCGATTGCCCGCGCACTGCATGGCAAGTCGCGTGTGCTGATCCTCGACGAGCCGACCTCCAGCCTCGATGGTGACGAGGTGGCGCGCCTGTTCGCGCTGCTGCGCCAGCTGCGCAGCGAGGGCCTGGCGATCCTGTTCGTCACGCACTTCCTCGACGAGGTCTACGAGATTTCAGACCGCATCACCGTGCTGCGCAATGGTGAGCGGGTGGGCGAATACCTGACGAGTGAGTTGAACGCACCGGCGCTGATCGCCGCGATGATCGGCCGCGAGTTCCACGCCAGCACGGCGACCGCAACGGCCGACACGGTGGCGCGTGAACCGCTGCTGCAGGCGCATGGTCTGGCAAGGCGCGGCGCGGTCGAACCCCTGGACATCGAGCTGCGCGCCGGCGAGGTGCTGGGCCTGGCCGGGCTGCTGGGTTCCGGCCGCACCGAGCTGGCCCGGCTGTTGTTCGGCATGGACAAGGCCGACGCGGGCGAGCTGCGCCTGCGCGGCCAGCCGCTGAAGCTGCCGAACCCGACGCAGGCCGTGCGCCACGGCCTGGCGATGTGCCCGGAAGACCGCAAGGCCGAAGGCATCGTTGCCGACCTGTCGCTGCGCGAAAACATCGCGCTCGCGCTGCAGGCGCGGCTCGGTGTGTGGCGTTGCATCAGCCCGCAGAAGCAACAGGCGCTGGCCGAGCGCTTCATCCAGCAGCTGGGCATCAAGGCGTCGGACGCCGACATGCCGATCGGTCAGCTGTCGGGCGGCAACCAGCAGAAGGCTTTGCTGGCGCGCTGGCTGGCCACCGAGCCGGCACTGCTGATCCTGGACGAGCCGACGCGCGGTATCGACGTGGCGGCCAAGCAAGACATCATGGACCAGATCCGGGCGCTGGCCCGCGAGGGCCTGTCGGTGCTGTTCATCTCGTCCGAGCTGGACGAGGTTGCGCGCCTGTCCGACCGGGTGCTGGTGATGCGCGAGCGGCGCAAGGCGGGCGAGCTGCCGGGTGGCAGCAGCGAAGCAGCGATCTGCGCGCTGATTGCGGGGGCCGCGGCATGATGAAGAAGCTGATGGCGCACCGCCTTTTCTGGCCGCTGGTCACGCTGCTGCTGATGCTGGCTGTCAACGCCAGCTTCAACCCCGGCTTCTGGCAGCTGCGCTGGCGCGACGGCCACCTGTACGGCAGCGTGATCGACATCCTGAACCGCGCCGCGCCGCTGGCGATCGTGTCGCTCGGCATGACGCTGGTGATCGCGACGCGGGGCATCGACATCTCGGTCGGTGCGGTGGTCGCGATCAGCGCTGCCGTCGCAGCCTGGATGATCGGCGGCCAGTTGGTGATGCAGGACGGCGTGCAGGTCTACGCCAGCCGCTTCCCGATGGGACTCGCGCTGGCTTGCGCGCTCGGCGTCGCGCTGCTGGCGGGGCTGTGGAACGGCCTGCTGGTCGCTGGCGTCGGCATCCAGCCGATCATCGCGACGCTGATCCTGATGGTGGCCGGGCGCGGCATCGCGCAGCTGGTCACCGAGGGCCAGATCATCACCGTCTACTACCCGCCGTTCTTCTTCATCGGCGGCGGCTTTCTCTTCGGCTTGCCGTTCTCGCTGTTCATCGTCGGCGCACTGTGGCTGGCGTTGCAGCAGGCCTTGTCGCGCACCGCGCTGGGCTTGTTCATCCAGGCCATCGGTGTCAACCCGGCGGCCGCGCGCATGGCCGGTGTGCGCCAGCGCCTGATCACCGTCTGCGTCTATGGCTTCTGTGGCCTGGCGGCGGGCGTGGCCGGGCTGCTGCTCAGCTCGAACGTCAAGAGCGCCGACGGCAACAACGCCGGGCTGTTGATGGAGCTGGACGCGATCCTCGCGGTCACGTTGGGCGGCACCTTGTTGACCGGCGGGCGCTTCAGCCTGGCCGGCAGCGTGATCGGTGCGCTGGTGATCCAGACGCTGACCTCGACCATCTACTCGATCGGCGTGCCGCCCGAAGTGAACCTGGTCGTCAAGGCCGCGGTGGTCTTCGTCGTGATGCTGCTGCAGTCGCCCGAGTTTCGCCGGCAGGCCCACGCGCTCGTCTTCCGTGCCGCACCAGGAGCCGCCGCATGACGCCTGCGAAGATCATCGCCATGCCCAGCCTTCCTCCCACGGGGACCACACCTTCCCGACGTGGCCTGAGCGCGGCACAGCTGCCGCTCGCGTTGACGGTGCTGCTGTTCGCAGCGATGGCCGCGTATGGCTCGTTCGCCTACGAAGGCTTCTTCTCGGCCCAGGTCTTTCTGAACCTGCTGATCGACAACGCCTTCCTGGCCATCGTCGCGGTCGGCATGACTTTCGTGATTCTGTCCGGTGGCATCGACCTGTCGGTCGGCTCGGTGATCGCGTTGACGACGATGGTGCTGGCCACGCTGGTCGAGCGCCACGGCTGGACGGCCGCCGGTGCCATTCCTGCGGTGCTGGTGCTGGGCACGCTGTTCGGTGCCTTCCAGGGCCTGCTGATCCAGCGCTTCCGCTTGCAGCCCTTCATCGTCACGCTGGCTGGCATGTTCCTCGCGCGAGGCCTGTGCTACCTGATCAGCATCGACTCGATCAGCATCGGCAACGAAGGCTTCTCCGAGCTGGCGCAGCAGCGCTTCGAGCTGTGGGAGGGGGCTTCGTTGTCGATCGGCGCCTTGATCGCGCTGGTGGTCGTCGCGATCGGCATCTACCTTGCGCATGGCACGGCTTTTGGCCGCACGGTCTATGCGATTGGCGGCAACGAGCAGTCGGCGTTGCTGATGGGTCTGCCGGTCGCCCGCACCACCGTGCTGGTCTACGCTTTGAGCGGCTTTTGCTCGGCGCTGGCTGGTGTGGTGTTCGCGTTCTACATGCTGTCGGGTTACGGCCTGCATGCGATGGGGCTGGAGTTGGACACCATCGCCGCTGTCGTCATCGGTGGCACCCTGCTGACTGGCGGTGTCGGCTACGTAGCCGGCACCTTGTTCGGCGTGCTGATCCTCGGCGTGATCCAGACGCTGATCAGCTTCGACGGCACCTTGAGTTCCTGGTGGACGCGCATCGTCATCGGTGCGCTGCTGTTCGCGTTCTGCCTGTTGCAACGCCTGTTCGAAGCCGGCCGCGGCCGTGCGCCGCCATGACTGGCCCGCCAGCGGGCTAGACCCGCTCCCACCTGTTCACTGACCTGGCTGATGCGAGGGATTTTCCCTGCGCAGGGCGACGCCTGCCTGCGCGCTTTCGACAACCTAAAGACGGAGACAACACAATGACCCGATTCGCTTTCTCGCCGCGTGCCACGCTGTCGGCCACTGCCTGCGCCGCCGCGCTGCTGTGCACCCCGGCCGCCCACGCCTTCGACTGGAGCGGCTACTTCCGCGCCGGCCCCGGCGCCACGACGGAGAAGGGCGTTTCGCGCGCCTGCTACGGTCTCTCAGGCCCCGGCCTGAAGTACCGCCTGGGCAACGAGTGCGACATGTACGGCGAGTTCACGCTTGGCCACGACGTGAAGGTCGAAGGCATCGACGTGCGCGGCGTGCTGATGACCAACTTCTACAACCCGGCCACCGACTCCGGCGACGCCAAGCTCGGCATCGAGCAGATGTACGCCGAGATCAAGGGCGTCGACATCTCGCCGACGACCGTGTTCTGGATCGGCAAGGAGCGCGGTCGCCGCGGCGACGTGCACATCGTCGACACCTTCTTCACCGAGATGAAGGGCGTGGGCGCCGGCGCGAAAGAGATCGGCGCCGGCCCGGGCAAGCTTGGCGTCGCGTACTACAAGACCGACGGCGACGAGGTCAACGCGGGTCACCGCCTGAACGCCGAGTTCTACGACTGGGGCGTCAACCCGGGCGGCAAGCTGAGCCTGGTCGGCACGCTGACCAAGGCCACCGAGGGCGCCAAGGGCGCGGCGCTGTCGGTGCGCCATGTGCAAGACGGCTTCCTCGGCGGCGCCAACAGCTTCTGGCTGCAGTACGCGCAAGGCACCAGCTCGCTCAACAGCAACTTCGGCGACCTGCTGGCCGACAGCCGCACCAAGGCCTGGCGCATGGTCGAGAGTTTCAATTGGCAGCAGGGCAACTTCGGCGGCCAGGCGATTGCGCTGTGGTCCCAGCAGCGCTCGCCCGACGCGGTGACAGGCGACAGCAGCAAGACGACCTCGATGTCGCTCGGTGGCCGCGTGGGGTATGCGGTGACCAAGAACTTCAAGCTGCTGGGTGAGCTGGGCCTGTCGCAGGTCAAGCCTGAAGGCCAGAGTGCGCAGAAGCTGACCAAGTTCACCTTCGCACCGACGCTGGCCACCGGCCCGGGCTTCTGGAACCGGCCCGAGCTGCGGCTGTACGTGACGCACGCCAAGTGGAGCGGCGTCAACGGCGCGGTGGTCACCGGCGAGAGCGCGTTCGACGGCAAGGAGTCGGGCACCAGCTACGGCGCGCAGGTCGAGATCTGGTTCTGACCCACTTCGGGAAGCAAACGGTTTGACAAGCCGTTCGCTTCCCGCCAACGTCGCTGCGCGACACCACTGCCTTTGACCATGCCACCAGCCTTCATCGGAATCGATTGGGGAACCACCCACCGCCGCGCCAGCCTGCTGGACGGCCACGGCGAGCTAATCGCTCAACTGCACGACGACCAGGGTGCGCTGGCCTGTGCGGGCCGCTTCGGCGAGTCGCTGCAGGCCTTGTTGGCGCAATGGCCTGAAGTGGTTGACGAGGTGCCGGTGGTGATGGCCGGCATGGTCGGTTCGGCGCTGGGCTGGCAAGAGGTGCCGTATGTGGACGCGGCAACGCCCTTGCGCGCGCTGGGCGCCCGGCTGGCATCCGTGCGTGACGCGCCCGCCGGTCGCCGATGGGCCATCGTGCCCGGCGTCTGCTGGCGCGGCGAGCATGGCGGTGTCGACGTGATGCGTGGCGAAGAAACCCAGCTGCTCGGCGCCTTGCAGCGGCTGGGCGCCGCGGGCGACGAAGGCTTCTTCCTGCTGCCTGGCACGCACAGCAAGTGGGTGCGGTTGCGTGGCGGTGCGGTGGCGGGCTTGCGCACCTGCATGAGTGGCGAGCTGTTCGCACTGCTGCGCGAACGCGGCACCTTGTCCGGTGCGATGAAGACCACACCGGCCGATGCCGAGCCGGATCGCGGCGCGTTTGCGCGCGGCGTGGCCGATGCGGCCGATGGTGTGCTGAGCCACACCTTGTTCGGTGCGCGGGCGCGGGTGGTGACCGGCGGGATGCCGGCGGAAGAAGCCGCGGCCTATGTCAGCGGCCTGCTGATCGGCAGCGAGTGGCACGAGTATGTGCGACGCGACGCAGGGTTGGGCGGCGTGGTCCGTGTGATTGGCGAGCCCGCCTTGGCGCGGTTGCACGCGCAATGTGCCGCTCAACTGGGCCGCAAGGTCGAGTTGCTCGACGCTCGGGCCGTGCAATTGGCGGCCTGGCAGGCCCTGCGTGAATCGATGGAGAACCGCTGATGACAACCGATGCCTGGACTGCCTGGCCACCCCGGCCGCCGTTGGTGGCCATTCTTCGTGGCCTGGCGCCAGCCGAAGCCGCCGATGTCGGGCGGGTGCTGCTGGACGCGGGCTTCCGATCGCTGGAGGTGCCGCTGAACCGTGATGGCGCGCTGGACAGCATCGCGCAGCTGATGAAGCTGGTCCCGGCCGGCGTGGGCGTCGGTGCTGGCACGGTGACCCATGCAGCCCAGGTCGACGCCGTGGCGGCGACCGGTGCGAACCTGATTGTTTCGCCGCACTTCGATTTGGCGGTCGTGGCCCGTACGCGCGAATTGGGTCTGCGCAGCGTGCCCGGCGTCTTCACCGCCAGCGAGGCTTTCGCCGCGCTGCGCGCCGGCGCCGACGCGCTGAAAATCTTCCCGGCCGAAGCGATGCCGCCGATTGGCCTGCAGGCACTGGCCAGTGTGCTGCCCGCTGGCACCGCGGTGTGGCCGGTCGGGGGTGTCACGCCCGAGAGTCTCGCGAACTGGTGCCGCCATGGCGCGACGGGCTTCGGCATCGGCGGTGCGCTGTACAAGCCGGGTGTGTCGCTTGCCGTCTTGCGCGAGCGGGCGCAAGCCTTCGTCGCGGCTTGGTCCGCGATCGCTGCAGGTCAATAAGTTTCCAGGTGCAGCCGGCCTTGCTGCTTCAGCGCAGCAGCGGTCTGCTCCCAGTTCAGGCCAGCTTGCTGCGCCACGTCGCGCAGCGTCATCACCACGCCTTCTTCCATCGCCTTCAGCCCGCAGACGTAGAAGTACGCGTTCGGGTCTGACAGCAGCGGTGCCAGGTCGGCCGCGCGGTCGCGCATCAGGTCCTGCACATAACGTTTTGGCTGACCGGCTGTGCGGCTGAACGCCAGGTTGATGTCGATGAAGTCTTTCGGCAGGTTCTGCAGCGGGCCGAAGTAGGGCAGTTCTTCCTGGCTGCGCGCGCCGAAGAACAGCATCAGCTTGCCGCTTTCGAACTTTCCCGATTGACGCAGTCTTCGCCGCCATTCGGTCATCGCCCGCATCGGCGCCGAGCCGGTGCCGGTGCAGATCATCACCACATGGCTCTTCGGGTGGTTCGGCATCAGGAAGCTCGTGCCGAACGGGCCGATGACCTGCACCGTGTCGCCGACCTGCAGGTCGCACATGTAGTTGCTGGCAACGCCGCGCACCGGCCGGCCCTGGTAGTCCTCGAGCACACGCTTGATCGTCAGTGAGACGTTGTTGTAGCCAGGCCGCTCGCCGTTGCGCGGGCTGGCGATGGAGTACTGGCGTGCGTGGTGCGGCCGGCCTGCCTCGTCGACGCCTGGCGGCATGACGCCGATCGACTGGCCTTCAAGCACCGGGAACGGCATCGCGCCGAAATCGAGCACGATGTGGTGGGTGTCGTAGTCCTTGCCAACCTGGGTGACGCGCACGTTGCCGGTCACGGTGGCGGTCACCGTCTTCTCGGTGGCCTTCGGGCCGTAGAGGTTGGTGTAGGCGTGGGCGGCCGACCAGGGCGGCAGCGTGGCGCCGTGTTGCGTGGCGTTGAAGACCGGTGCCTCGACGTCGGTGTGCTGCGCGGCGCTGGCCGCCGTGGGTTCCGTCACCGGCGCGTTCGCTGCCGGGTCGGCTGCAGCGTTTTCGTCGACGCCTGCCAGCGCAGACAGCTGCTCACGGCTCATCTCCGCCGGCAACGAATCCCAGCTGAACTGCTCTTCGACGCTGTACGCCTTGACCTTGGGCATCCGACGGTAGTTGTCGATGCTGCCTGTCGGGCAGGGCGAGATGCAGTCATTGCACCAGTTGCACTTGCTGACGTCGACGACGTAGTTGCGCGAGTCGTGCGTGATCGCACCCGTCGGGCACATCGTCTCGCAGGTGTTGCAGCGGATGCAGATCTCGGGGTCGATCAGGTGCTGTTTGACGATTTCAACCGCGGCCATGTCGATCAGCCAAATCGGATGTATTCGAAGTCCACCGGCTGGCGGTTGATGCCCATCACCGGCGGTGCGATCCAGTTGGCAAACTTGCCCGGCTCGACCACGCGGCCCATCAGTCCGGCAACGAAGGCGCGGTCGCCCGGCGTTGGCAGCCAGTGGTCGACACTGGCTGCCCATTCTGCTGCGTTCAGCACGCGGCCGTCGGGCGACACCTTGATGCCGGCCAGGGCGCCGATGTTGCGGTGGAACGCCTTGTGCGGCGTCTTCAGCCGGAACGGGATGCCGGCCTTCTCGATCACCTTGTTCCAGCGCTCGACACCGGCGACCGAGTCCTTGATGAAGTCGTCGCGCAGCACCTCGTTCAGCGCGTTGAGCATCGGCACGTCCCGCTCGATCAGTGCGCCGTCCTTGGCCTGCAGCACACGGTAAGTCTGGCCCTTCAGCAGGTGATCGTCCTGGCGCTTGCCTTCTTCGTAGCGGCCTTTCAAGCCGGTCGAATAGAAGGTCGCCGCGTTGCTGGATTCATCGGCACCGAACAGGTCGATCGTGACCGAGAAGTGGAAGTTCAGGTAACGCTGCAGGGTTGGCAGGTCGATCACGCCGGCTTCGCGCAGGCGTTTCGGGTCGTCGGTCTTCAGCTCGTTCATCACTTGGCAGGTGCGCTGGATCACACGCGACACTCCGGACTCGCCGACGAACATGTGGTGCGCTTCCTCGGTCAGCATGAACTTGGTCGTGCGGGCCAGCGGGTCGAACGAGCTTTCGGCCAACGCGCAGAGCTGGAACTTGCCGTCGCGGTCGGTGAAGTAGGTGAACATGAAGAACGCCAGCCAGTCGGGCGTCTGCTCGTTGAAGGCCTGCAGGATGCGCGGGTTGTCCTGCTGGCCGCTGCGGCGTTCCAGCAGCGCTTCGCCTTCCTCGCGGCCGTCGCGGCCGAAGTACTTGTGCAGCAGGTAGACCATCGCCCACAGGTGGCGGCCTTCCTCGACGTTGACCTGGAACAGGTTGCGCAGGTCGTACATGCTGGGCGCCGTCAGCCCCAGGTGGCGCTGCTGCTCGACCGAAGCCGGTTCGGTGTCGCCCTGCGTCACGATGATGCGGCGCAGGTTGGCGCGGTACTCGCCTGGGATGTCCTGCCAGGCGTCTTCGCCCTTGTGGTCGCCGAAGTGGATCTTGCGGTCTTTCTCGGCCGGGTTCAGGAAGATGCCCCAGCGGTAGTCCGGCATCTTCACGTGGCCGAACTGGGCCCAGCCTTGCGGGTCCACACTGGTGGCGGTGCGCAGGTAGACGTCGAAGTTCTGCGAGCCGTCGGGGCCCATGTCGTCCCACCAACTCAGGAAGTTAGGCTGCCACTGCTCCAGCGCGCGCTTGAGCGTGCGGTCGTCGGCCAGGTTGACGTTGTTGGGGATCTTCTCGCTGTAGTCGATGCTGCTCATGGCTTGTGTCCTCAAACTCTGTTCCAGTCGAACGCGGCCTTGTCGCCTTTGCCGTAGACCTTCAGTGCGCCCTTTTCGCCGACGGCGTTCGGGCGTTGAAAGATCCAGTTCTGCCACGCGGTCAGGCGGCCGAAGACGCGGGTGAACATGTTCTCGGGGCCGTTGAAGCGCAGGTTGGCTTCCATGCCGGTCAATGCGTCGGGCGACATCGACACGCGCTCTTCGATCGCGATGCGGATCTCATCCGTCCAGTCGATGTCGTCGGGGTTGCTGGTGACCAGGCCCAGTGCGAAGGCGGCGTCGGCGTCGAGCGGCTCGTTCAGCCTGGCACGGATCGCGGCGAGCGGATCTTCTTCACCGTAGAAGCGGCGCTGCAGGCGGCTCTGGCCGGTGGCCATCGGGTACAGGCCGAGGTTGGTGTCGTCTACCGTGATCTTCGGCGCGTTGGCCTCGTCGTCCGGCAGTGCGAGGTGGTAGCTGCGGTCGCAGGCCAGTGCCAGTTCGAGCAGGCTGCCGGCGAAGCACGAGCCGGCTTCGATCAATGCGAACAGGCTGCGCGATGAGACATCGAGCCGGCTGAAGGTGCGGCGCAGGTGCCCGATGGTTTCGCGCACCAGCCAGTGGCCGGCGTGTGCGGTGAGCGTGGCGTCCATCGCCAGCACGGCCTGGGTGTCGCCTTGCGTCTTGACCAGCCAGGTTCCGATCTCGGGCTCGTTGGTGCGCATCTCGAGGATCGCGTCTTCGAGCTGGCGGGCCAGCGCAAGCGGGTACCAGGACGCACCTGCCGCTTCAATCGCAGCGATGTCGTTCGGCTGCGTGCCCTGCGGGCCGTGCACGGTGAAGCTGGCGGTGCGTTGCGCGCGGTTGATCTCGACGGTCACATGCGCGTAGCGCAGAGCGTCGGCTTCGATCGTGCGTTGCAGCGGCACCAGGGTGACACCTTTCGCGTCGGCCGGGCGGTCGCTCAGTTCGGCCAGTTGCATCGCACGCTCTTGCACTTTGGCGGCGAACTGCGCCGGCTTGGCGATCTCGTCGACCAGGCGCCAGGCCTTGGCTTTCTGGCCCCGAACCCCTTCGGTGGTGGTGCAGAAGATGTCGGCGAGGTCGTGGCGAACCTTGCGCTTGTCGGTCACGCGCGTCAGGCCGCCGGTGCCCGGCAACACGCCGAGCAGCGGCACCTCGGGCAGGCTGACGGCGCTGGAGCGGTCGTCGACCAGGATGATCTCGTCGCAGGCCAGCGCCAGTTCATACCCACCACCCGCGCAGGCGCCGTTGACGGCGGCGAGGAACTTCAGCCCCGAGTGCTGCGAAGAGTCTTCGAAGCCGTTGCGCGTCTCGTTGGTGAACTTGCAGAAGTTCACCTTCCACGCGTGGCTCGAGACGCCGAGCATGAAGATGTTGGCGCCGGAGCAGAAGACCTTGTCCTTCGCGCTCGTGAGCACCACCGTGCGCACCTCGGGGTGCTCGAAGCGGATGCGGTTGACCGCGTCGTTCAACTCGATGTCGACGCCCAGGTCGTAGCTGTTGAGCTTGAGCTTGTAGCCGGGCCGCAAGCCGGCGTTCTCGTCGATGTCGCAGGCCAGCGTCGCGACCGGGCCTTCAAAGCTCAAGCGCCAGTGGCGGTAGCGCGAGGGGTCGGTCTGGTAGTCGACGCGATCGGAGGTGCTCATGGTCGATCTCCTTGATGGCGTGGCAGGGGACGTCACGCAGTACAGGAATCATATTGCATCAATCAAAATGAACGCAAGCACTTTAATGCATTATTTTGCTTGTGGTGCTCACAGCGGCAGTTTCAGCGCCTGACGCACCAGCGCGCGCAGCGCCACGAAGGTGGGTTCCAGCGGCTGGGCGCTGGTGTCGAGCTTCAGCTCGGCTTTGGAATAGAAGGCGGCGCGGCCGGCCAGGATGCGCTTCAGGTCGTCCATCGCTTCCTTGCTGGCCGCCATCGGCCGCAGGTCGCCCTGCGCTGTGACACGCTTCATGTGGTCTTCCGCATCGGCCTGCAGCCAGACGGTGGTGGAGTACGCCAGCAACTGGTTGAATGTGGCTGCGTCCGAGACCAGCCCGCCGGGCGTGGCGATGACTGCCTCGGGGTAGATCTGAACCGCTTCTTCGAGCGCGCGCCGCTCGTAGCGGCGGTAGGCGTTCATGCCATACAGGGCCTGGATCTCCGAGATGCTGCAGCCGGCGAATTTCTCGATCTCGCGGCTCAGCTCGACGAACGGAAAGCCCAGGTCGTCGGCCAGCATCTGGCCCAGCGTCGACTTGCCGGCGCCGCGCAGGCCGACCAGCGCGATGCGTGAGCTGCGTTGCGTGCTGCCCTGGCCGTGCGCCCCGCCCGTGCCCAGCAGCTCGCCGATCGCCACCCGCACGCGGTGCAGGCTGGCTTCGTCGCGGTGCTCCAGCAGCTCACGGATCATCAGCCACTCGGGCGACGAGGTGGTCACGTCGCCGATCAACTCGGCCAACGAGCATTGCAGGGCACTGGCCACCTGAAGCAGCACCAGGATCGACGCGTTGCCGGTGCCGTATTCGAGGTTGGCCAGGTGGCGCTCGGACACATCGGCAGCCAGCGCCACCGCCTTGCGGGTCATGCCGCGGCGCGAACGCAGCGAGCGTACGCGCTCACCCAGCGCGACGAGAAACGGGTTCTTGTCATCGCCGGCAGTGCCCGGGGCGGCGCCGTCCAGTTCGTCGTTAGGCTCTCTGGGATGCAATATAGTGCTTGACATGGAGAAACGGCAGATCTAGAGTTCCTGCAAGCACAATAATTCATCCTCCCCGGCTTCGCAAGGCCATGAGCGCCAGGACGCGCAAAGGAGCTGCCCGTGTCGTCGACCCGCATCGAAGCCCCAGGCCCGCGCTTCAACTTCGCCCAGCACCTGATCGAGCGCAACGCCGGCCGCGGCGCGAAGCTGGCCTATGTCGACGATGTGGGCGGCCTCAGCTACGCCGCATTGACCGAGCGCATCCAGCGCCTGGCCGCAGGCTTGACGTCGCTCGGTGTGCGGCGCGAAGAGCGGGTGCTGCTGCTGATGCACGATTGCCTCGACTGGCCGGTGAGTTTCTTGGGCGCGCTGTACGCCGGCATCGTGCCGGTGGCCGTCAACACGCTGCTGACGGCTGATGACTACGCCTACATGCTGCAGCACAGCCGGGCGCAGGCGGTGTTGGTATCGGCCGCTCTGCTGCCAGCGCTGCAGGCGGCGATGGACAAGGCGGCCGGCGAGGACGGCCATGACGTCAAGGCGGTGATCGTCTCGCGCGCCACGGCCGAGTTACCGACTGGCTGCCAGGCTTTCGACTCGCTGCTCGAGTCGCATGCCCCGCAGCCCACTCCGGCCCCCACGGGCTCGGACGATCCAGGCTTCTGGCTTTATTCCTCCGGCTCGACCGGCCGGCCGAAAGGCACGCTGCACACCCAAGCCAACCTGTACTGGACGGCCGAGTTGTATGGCACGCCGGTTCTGGGCCTGACCGAACGCGACGTCTGCTTCTCGGCTGCCAAGCTGTTCTTCGCGTATGGGCTGGGCAACGCGCTGAGCTTCCCCCTCAGCGTCGGCGCGACGACGGTGCTGATGGCCGAGCGGCCAACGCCCGACGCGACCTTCAAGCGCTGGATGCGCGACGCCGATCGTCCGACCGTGTTCTTCGGGGCCCCGACTGGCTACGCCGGCATGCTGGCCTCACAGAACCTCCCGCCGCGCGAGGCGGTGGCCTTGCGCCTGTGCTCTTCTGCCGGTGAGGCGCTGCCGGCCGACATCGGCGAACGCTTCACCAAGCACTTCGGCTGCGAGATCGTCGACGGCATCGGCTCGACCGAGATGTTGCACATCTACCTCAGCAACCGGCCGGGCGACGTGCGCTACGGCACCACCGGTTGGTCGGTGCCGGGCTATGAGATCGAGCTGCGCGGTGACGACGGCCACACGGTGCCCGACGGTGAAACCGGTGACCTGTATGTCCGCGGTCCGAGCGCGGCCTTGATGTACTGGGGCAACCGTGAGAAGTCGCGTGAGACCTTTCAAGGTGGTTGGACCAAGAGCGGTGACAAATACGTCAAGAACCGCGATGGCACCTACACCTATGCTGGCCGCAGCGATGACATGCTGAAGGTCAGCGGCATCTACGTCTCGCCGTTTGAAGTGGAGTCGACACTGGTGCAGCACCCGGCGGTGCTCGAAGCGGCAGTGATCGGTGTGCCGGATGCCGACGGCCTGACGCGCACCAAGGCTTTCGTCGTGCTCAAGCCCGGTCAACAGATCGATGAGGACGCGTTGAAAGCCTTCGTCAAGGACCGGCTAGCGCCCTACAAGTACCCGCGCCAGATCGAGTTCATCGCCGAGCTGCCGAAGACGGCGACAGGCAAGATCCAGCGCTTCCGGTTGCGTGAGCGCGAGGCTGGCGCGTGAGCGTCGAGTTCGTCGACATCGACTGGCAAGGCCGGCGGATCACGATCGAGCACCAGTGGCTGGGCCGTGAGCGCCGGGGCCAGCCGCTGATGATCTTCCTGCACGAAGGGCTGGGCTCGGTGGCGATGTGGCGCGACTTCCCTGCGCGGTTGGTCGATGCACTGGGCTGGCGCGGCCTGGTCTATTCAAGGCCCGGCTACGGCCGCTCAACGCCACGGGCCGCCGACGAGACCTGGGGCCCGGACTTCATGCACCACCAGGCCGAGCAGGTGCTGCCAACACTGCTGCGCGCGCTGGATATCGACACCGACCACGAGCCGCCCTGGCTCTTCGGCCACAGCGACGGCGGATCGATCGCGCTGCTGCACGCCGCGGCGTTCCCCTCACGCGTCGCAGGTCTGATCGTGCTGGCGCCGCACATCGTGGTCGAAGATGTCTCGATCGAGAACATCGCCAAGGCGCGCGAGGCCTACCTCGCCGGCGGCCTGCGCAGCGGGCTGGCCAAGTACCACGCCAATCCCGACTCGGCCTTCTGGGGCTGGAACGACATCTGGTTGAACCCTGCGTTCCGCGACTGGACCATCGAGCGAGAACTCGGTGCCATCACCTGCCCGCTGCTCGCAATGCAAGGTCTCAACGACGAGTACGGCACGCTCACGCAGATCCACGGCATCGCCGCGCGCGTGCCGCAGACCAAGCTCGTGGAGTTGCCCGACTGCGGTCACTCACCGCACCGCGACCAACCCGAAAAGGTGATCGCGGCAACGGTCGGCTTCATTCAAAAGCCGCGCTAGACCCCCGCAAAAGCAAAGTTCACTTCGGGCTTCAGGCCGCTGGCGATGCGCGCAATGCTCTTGCCCGAGCCGCAGGCATGCGTCCAGCCCAGCGTGCCGTGGCCGGTATTGAGAAACAGGTTGGCCAGCTTCGAACGGCCGATGATCGGCACGTTGCTCGGCGTTGCGGGGCGCAGGCCGGTCCAGAACTGGGCGCCCTCGCTGTCACCTGCGCCGGGGAAGAGCTCTTCCACGCGGCGCACGATGGCTTCGCAGCGCACGCGGTTCAGGTCGCGGTCGTAGCCGTTCAGCTCGGCCGTGCCGGCGATGCGCAGGCGGTCACCCAGACGCGAGAAGACCAGCTTGTACTCGTCGTCGGTCAGCGAGACCTGATGCGCTTTGCGCGCATCCTTCACTGGCATCGTCACCGAGTAACCCTTGGCCGGATAGATCGGCAGCGTGATGCCAAGCGGCTTGGCGAGCAACGGGCTCACCGACCCCATCGCCAGCACGTAGGCGTCGCCACACAGGCGGTGGTAGCAGCCTTGGGCATCGGTGGCTTCGACGTGGTCGATGCGACCGCCGGCTTCGCGCAGCGCGGTCACCGTGTGGCTCATCAGAAAGCGCACACCTGCAGCTTCACAGCGGCGCGCGAGTTCATGCACGAAGCGGTTCGCGTCGCCCGATTCGTCGGCCGGGGTGTAGGTGGCGCCAGCCAACTTGGGCCGGATGTGCGCCAGCGCCGGCTCGATGCGCACCGCCTCGTCGGCCGAGACTACGCGCCGGTCGCAGCCCAGCTCACGCATCTGTGCGGTCGGCCCTTCGGCGGCTTCGAATTCCTGCTGGCTGGTGTAGAAGTGCAGGATGCCCTGTGTGCGCTGGTCGTATTCGAGGCCGATGTCGCACCGCAACTGCTGCAGCGTGTCGCGGCTGTAGGTGCCCAGCCGCACGATCTGCTCGATGTTGTGGCGGGTACGGCCGGGCGTGCACTCGCGCAGGAAGCGAAACACCCAGGCCCATTGCCTCGCGTCGGCACGCAGGCGAAACAGCAGCGGGGCATCTTCTTTTGCCAACCACTTCAGCACCTTCAGCGGGGCGCTCGGGTTGGCCCAGGGCTCGGCATGGCTGACCGAGATCTGGCCGCCATTGGCGAAGCTGGTTTCAGCGGCAGGGGCGGCCTGCCGGTCGACGATCGTGACCTCGTGTCCGAGTTGGCGAAGGAAATAGGCGGAAGTGACGCCGAGCAGGCCGGCGCCGAGAACGACCACGTGCATGGTTTCTCCAGGAGGCGAGCGGCACGAAGCGCAGCAATGGATGCTTCGTGCCTGCCGCTCCCCCTGTCCCCGGTACCTGAGAGATTC
>Ga0307516_10000261_pt1 | contig 67550 bp, 86 predicted proteins | sample 19_EM_MG_FD_203310 | JGI IMG/M metagenome (GOLD analysis project Ga0307516, IMG submission 203310) | Populus trichocarpa ectomycorrhiza microbial communities from riparian zone in the Pacific Northwest, United States - 19_EM | ecosystem: Host-associated > Plants > Roots > Unclassified | place... | reverse complement strand
AGGATCTCTTTAGATCTATGTATCTAGGTCATTTTTGGGTGATAGTCAGACAACTTTTGGTGCCAGGAATGCTACACAACACTGTACCTTTTCAAACAAGTATCCAGTCAATGAAATTATGATGTATGTAGTCTAGTTTACTTATTCCGGTGTCAAGAAATTGGGGAGGTGGAGCACTACCTATCATTATGCATGGGATGTCCATTATCCACAAGTGGTCACATGATAGTATGTAACTAGGAAATCAAGAGTTAGTATTTCCTCATGAATGTTGGTGCAAGTGCCAGTGGTGGTGCCAGTGTGGGTAAATGACTGTATCTTCCTTGCACTCAATGAACATTCATAAAAATTTCTACATTTGATTAGACATTAAGTTTTCGATAAATAACAATGTCCAGTGTATGAGGATGATGGAAGTGAGTGTCCTGACAAATGTAGTGTACCATACATATAAGGAAGGGTGTTATCATAGTAGCATGCCAACGAACGGGTATACGCAAATGTATCTATGTCCCCAACAATTGCAACTGAACATATTCGTAATAATATCCTTTCAAGGCAAGGAGCTCGTCATGCGTACCAGCTTCATGGACGCAACCACCTTTGAGGAAGTAACTGGGCGGGGAGTCCATATCATTCTTAATACGAAGAACAAGACATTGGCACTTACATGCGATCAGCATTTTGAATAGTGGATAGGCGGTGAGCGATGGCGATTGTCGTCCTACCCTTCGCAGCCTTGTCAAGTGCTTCCTGCACAATTTTCTCTGAACGGGAGTCCAAAGCAGAAGTTGCTTCATCCAAGAGGAGAACTTTAGGTCGACGAAGAAGAGCACGCGCAATGGCAATCCGCTCTGTGGCGTCAAGTCGTCGGTCAGCGATGTCAACGGAGTGGTGAAGGTAGTTTCACGTACGCTTCTGACCACCGGAAAGCTGGGATCCCTTGCCACCGACTTCCGTGTCGAATCCACTAGAACCCATTCAGAGCATGTCCAAGCATGGTACCTGGTTTGATCTTACTTTGGCAACGACTGGATGAAGTTGAGAATATTGGCTTCCCGGCATGCTGCTTCAATTTCCTCCTGAGTGACTTCAGATATTGGCTTAGTTGCACCAAGTAGAATGTTGAAGCGGATGGAACCAGCGTAAAGAGTCTGAAATTTGGAAATCAGTGGCGCATTACACATGATCGCGTTCTGTGACAGACAGGTTCTTGGGACACGAGTGCGATTTGCTTTCTATACTCTTGGATGTTGTATTCACTGATAGGCTGACCATCAAGCAAAACTTGACCGACAAGAGGGTCGTAGAAACGCTCGATCAACTGAATGCTGTAAAACCATATACATTAGATCGGGTTGAAGGTGCCTAAACAGACTTACACAGTGCTCTTCCCACAACCACTGGCACCGACGAGGGCAACGAAGGTACTCGGTTCAATCGTAAGATCCAAGCCGCGTAGAACACGAACGGTAGGTCTCGTGGGATAACGGAAGTGAACATTTTCCAAGCGGATCTGACCCTGGACACTTATCCCTTCAAAAGACTTCCCATCAGGAGAATCTGCTTGAATCTCCGGGACAGTGTCAAATAATTTTATCATAGATGCGGCTGAATTGCAAGCTGCCGCCATGTCGGGGACGAATAAGAACAAACCACCAGCTTGCATTGCTCCGAAAGTCGTAGCCTAGAGCAAATCATAATCAAGAACAGACATTAGGTGGACAAGATACGAACCATGAGAGAAATAAAGAAGGAAGTAGTAGATACTTCCAACCTGGAGACAAGTGTGGAGCCATACCAGAAGAAGAGAGCAATCGACCAGAAAGTTGTGGACTGAGAAAAGGCGAAAATCATATTAGTCCAGAGGGAGGTCTTGTTTGATCTTCTAAGAGGCTCATCCAAACTGTTTGAGTATAGTCTGAGACAGTCTGCCTCGCGAGTAAGCGAGGAGACAGTACGAATAGCGCCAGCGGCCTCGCATGCTAACTTTGCAGAAGTTGCATGAGCTGTTCTGTTCTGTTGGTCTTGGAGAGCAAGGATGCGCTGGAAAATATCAGAACAGTGACACACCTGGCAGTACAAATCAACTCACCAGTCGGATGAATCCTGATGAAAAGACAAGAGGGACGGAAGCTAGCAAATAGTGACGGGTGAGTGCTGCAATATGTTATTGGGGTAGAAACCAACCAATTCCAACCAGGGCAGGCTTCCAAGCATAAACTAAACCGACCGCTGTACCGCCAATCAACGTTGACGCGGCTTGAATCATACTGTTTGCCAAATCAATGTTGGATAAGGGATGAATCAACATGGATGCGTACGCTCCAAGGGTAACCCCAACCAAGCTATTGACCTTCTGCGGATTACTATTCACTTGCGCTGTGAGAGCACCCGTCTGATACACGATTAACAAAGTTACTTTCGAAAGAGTATAGACTTACATTATTCTCTTCTCTGTCGAAGAATTGTGCTAAGCCAAAGTGAGTCTAACAGTTGATGGATGACATAAAGGAACTGACTATCTTGTCTCAGAACGCTGTGGAAACTATGAATGCGAAGCTTTGACGTCAACTCAGCAGCAAAGTGTGTGAAAAAATAGTTTTGGCTCCCGACGGAAAGGGAGGCAACGATAGAGACAGTGAAAAACCTGAAATACGATCAGCAGTTGTAGAGCTTCTATCTTAGTCACTGCACTTACCACAACGCATTCATATTGCCATCGTGGCGCCTGACAGAAGGGTCAGGCTCGGAGAACCCAGAAATTGCCCTGCCTGCAAAATACTGAGTGTATATTGACGAGGGACAGCAATCAAACTCACCATAGATGATACTAAACACTGGAAAGACCATGCCAGCGACTAGCATAGGTTCAGTAAATGTGTCAAACTCGGACGTCCGATCTTACCTATCGCAGAAGCTGCACCAATTGCGAACATGAAAAACCATGGGCGAGCCAGACTACCTATACGCTTGATGAGATAAGATAGGCTGTAATTCCCTTCGTCAAACTCGTTCTTCTTCCTCTCGGCGCTTTTTGCACGAGCCAAGTCCGACGTTACAGAATGGAGGGTTTCTTTGCGACCAAGGGGTATTTCATCCGCAACAGGCTTCTCCACATCAATACCGTCTTCAACTGCGGGATCGGCAAGTAGGATCTTGGCGCTTTCGCGCAGTTTCTGAGATTGGAGAAGGCATGCGTAGGGACCTTCATTAGCAAGTAACTGTTGGTGTGTTCCTTGCTCTAAAACAACACCGTCTTCCATCACGATGATCTTGTCCACGTCCTTGATTGTAGAAAGTCGATGAGCAATCGAAATGGTTGTTCGCCCGGCAGATGCTTTATCAAGAGCATCCTGTACGATACCCTCGGACTGTGTGTCGAGGGCACTGGTCGCCTCGTCCAGAAGCAAGATTCGAGGATCAGATACGATTGCACGTGCAATAGCCACACGTTGTTTCTGTCCACCGGAGAGAAGGAATCCGCGTTCGCCAACAACGGTATCATACCCTTCAGGTAGCTGGGTGATGAAACCATCCGCATTAGACTTGATGCACGCATCTTTAATGAGCTTGAATTTTTCTTCGTCAGATGCATGCTCGGAAGAAGAGCCAATGAGACCGTAAGCCACGTTCTCCTTGATGGTTGTGGAAAAAAGTACGGGTTCTTGAGATACGAGACCTATTTGGGAGCGAAGCCATTTCAGATTGAGATCAGGTAGAGCAACGCCGTCGAGCTTGACAGAACCACTGAGAGGATCGTAGAAACGCTCGACAAGAGAGACGATGGTCGACTTTCCAGATCCAGAAGTACCGACGAGCGCTGCGGTTTTTCCGGCCTCAAAAGTAATACTGACTCCTTTGAGAATGGGAACGTCCGGTCGAGCAGGGTAGTTAAATTGTACATCCTCCAGAGTGATTTCACCGATGACGTTTTCTGGTTTGAGCCCTTCTGGGCTGGCAGAATCTATGTCAGGTACCCGCTCAATAGTAGCGAATAGTTTAGCAGCTGCACCGCAGCCATGGCTAATGGCTGTAGGATGGGTCAGAAACTGCCTGACTGGAACTCCCATGAGCCCACCTTGCATGTCCGGTCCCAATGTAGCCAGAGCGAAAGAACCAATAAGGAGGGACATGAAAACGTTCACAACTTGACCAGCATCCGCTGCAGATAAAAGGTAAGCCCCTGTCTCAAGAAAGTGTTGGATGGCGCCTACCATAACCTTGATTAATCAGGGTGGTACCAAAATAGAATGCTATAACAATCTCAACATCGAAGTGAAAAAAAGGATGATTTGACTCATACCAAGTGCATAGCAACAGTAGATCACAAAGAAGAAAATGCCCAAACCACATCCATTCCAAATTGCCGACTTTCCATCCACGAGACGGATCTTAGCCATTTTCTTGTTGAAAAGTGTTTCGAGGACCTTTTGTGACCCAAAAGCTTGCGCCGTCCGGACAGTGGAAATAACATCTTCAGCCAGGGCGCCACTTTCTGCTATTTCCTGGAGGGACTGCCTGTAATTCGATGATTCAGAAGGGCATGCAAGGCAGCCAAAGAAATACCCACTGCATGTATTTTGAAACGAACTTGTTCATTACAGACCCAGTTATACCTAGGCATGGAAAGATAGATGACATCGCAAGAGCGAGTCGCCAATTCTGCAAGTAAGCAAGGACGAAACCAGTCATAAAAGCGCTAATGGAGTAGACAATGACGGGAGCCTTCTCCGACATTGCCTGTTGGACAAGATCTATTTTGTTTGAGTGTCACACAGCAGAAATCAACGTAATCTTCGCTCACGGGTATCTGTTTGGATACGTGTTGCCACTTCGCCAGCTCCGACTTTGTCGAAATACGCGATGTCCTGGCGGAGGATAGCCTGAAGATACTTTTCTCGGATGCGCCTCGTGTTAATCTCCCCCGTATATATCCAGGTGCACATGTAGACGTAGGTGGACAAGAACATGCCGACGCCTGGCAGACAGCATCAGTTAATATGCATGTTGCGACAAGACGAATAAGATACCAATGTAAGTGAGATAAGACGCATTTGATGCGGCATCCTTGCGGAATTGGCTTGCCGCTGCATCTAGGACTTGTTGGGCACTAGAAATCACTGTGGTGTTTCCAGACTGCTGTGCACCGTCATAAACGAATACCGCGCTGCTGAACGCGACGAAGGTTCGAATGAACCTTCCGAATATCAAAGCCATGAGCGGCTACACGTGAATCAGACAGGGTGGAGCGACTAAATGCAGCAGGAATACCAGTGAAGCACCAGCTATCATGGCGCAGAAAAGACCGATTGCATCAAGTAACAACTCGAATGAAGTGGAATACCTTGCAAATGTCAACAAGGTTGGTAAGAAAATAAGGACATGGGACTCACTGGAATAGCTGGGTGAAGCCAACGGGTTGGAAATACTCCTCGACGTCGACTTCAACGTCATTGGGTTTCTCCTCCTCGTATTCTTCGTTGTCCTTGTGGAAGAACTCCCTGACCATTTGTGAATAACGCTTGACCCCGGTGGTATTCGCAGTGGCCGTTGCCTTCTCGCTAAGCACAGGGGGGTCCTCTTCTGCCATGGTGGGTCAGACAAGGAAAAGGCAAGGCGGGAGTATCGCATTATAAAGAACCACCCGGGCGTGTATTTGGACTTCGATTGGACCCTTGTTCGGACGCGTGTTTTTACGCGATCCCGTTGGATCATACCCGATCCCGTTGGAGCGACCTTACCATTTCAAGGTTTGAGGTCGCCGTGGTTTGACCTCAGACCCTGAAATGGAAATCTGATCCGTCCCACCCAAAGTCTAGTCCCGTTGGAAGAACTCTATTTCTATGTAGGCATCCTGTAAAAGGTACTAGTTGGATGACAAGGGTATTATATTACGACTATTGTAGGTCAACTAATGAGCATGTCCCAGAAAAGAGGGGACGAGTTAGTACAGGTGATCCTGTTGGAACTTAGGACAACACTAAAAATGTTTGTCAACCACAGATAGTAACGTTAGACTCAGATCATGATCTGAACATGCATGACGCCATAGCCTTTGCCTTGATAAGTCGTTCGACAAAACCAAGATCGTGATTTGTCCACCCAATAGCATGACCACGTAGGTGGCACAGCTCTGCAAAAGTATATGACGCTGTGTGCTTGGTGAGTTTTTGAATACTGGTTGTGCCTCCTGGAGTACTCTCTGAATTGGATGGAGACAAGGTTTACCACAAATCGAAACCAAATGGGGAGCACTGATCCACAAAGTGAACGACACACCGTCTTCAATTCAGTTCTGACAGGTTTTGCAAATCAAGCGAGCCCTCCCATTGGCCCTAAGCGAGTGCTAGTCCATATATGGCCCAGGAAATTTCCCGGTTATCATACTATGGCCACCTTCAAAGTTGCTCTATTCAATTGGCACAACTGCATATAGTATAAGTATGCTAGCCCACCATACTTAGATACCTAATAAGTACCTGGTTTCCAAACTCCTGACAGTGCTACTGAATCTTGACCAAAAAGACTACAGTCCACCTCGACTGTCTTGTGTGAATTAACATGCACACCTCAAGTAATGTCTTAAATTAAAAAGTAAAACGAGCTGACCCCACTGTTAATAGGCTGGTCACAATGCCGATGGCTTGAAGTAGCAGGGAACCCGTTGCAAGCAACGTTGGAAATGTGACTTAGTGAAATCAGTTCGTAGCCTGAGTTCATGGAATTTCACTAAGAATTGAGCACAGCTACTATGTAACTATACTACTTTTATCACGTCAAGTCCTTTTGGTTTTCAATGAAAAATCCATGTCACACAACAACCTCCAGCGTCGACACGGCCAAGGTTTTTGTTGGGAATCCTCTCCGACCTGTGACATCATGTCATTGTCAACCTACCTACAGTACTTCCCACGGTCCAATTGACACATATAAGGTCTCCTCACTTCAAAGCTTCATCCCTTGCCCCACGGTTGTCTCCCTCCGAACAAGAGTGAAAATCTGTTGAATCTGTTTGTCATGTTAGCCAACGCCAAGTCTCTCGTTGTCCTTGTCGCTGCCTCCGTCCTCGCTGTCCAGGCGCAGTCTGGCACTGAGACTTCCAGTGCTCCCGCTTCCACCCCCTCCTTGAGTGCCTGTCTCCTTCAATGTGTCAGTACGGCTGCCCAGAGTGCGGGCTGCAGCAGCTTGTAAGTCACTATGTTTTAGTTCCAGCCAAGTACCTTGTTAATTACAACGCATCAACAGCGCGGACTTGGCTTGCGTGTGCTCGTCCACTTCGTTCCAGACTACCGCTGGCCAATGCTTGGAGACCAACTGCACACCTGAGGACGTCCAGACCGGTCTGGCTCTTCAACAGGAGGAGTGCGGAGGTGGTGAGTCGACTGGTACGACGGCTCCTGCCTCGGCTACTCCATCGGGTAGCTCTACTTCTGCCACCCCCACCGCCCCTGGCCACACCACTACCACCACCACGTCGTCCAAGACGTCAGGGACTGGTGCTAGCACCAGCTCTCCTGCATCTAGCAACGCTGCAGCTGGTCTCGTACCCCTCGCTTTCGATGGCTTTTTCGGTACCTTCATTGCTTCCGCTGGCGCCCTCATTGGTGCTGCCCTCGTGCTTTGAACGGGTGGTGTTCTTGGGATTATAAAATGACGCGCTTCGCTCTTCCTCTACTGTCACGTGAGCGCGTTGGCCCTGTTATCTTTTAAACGTTCCGACTTTTGATTCCTCTTGACGAACGCGGTACGGCCGTAGTACCTATTGGTGAAGAGAGAGTAATACCAGTATTGTTTGGTTTGGTTTCATTGAACTTGGCAGAGTGTACTAAGATGAAATAATGGTCAGTCATTGTGGTATTCAGTTTTGACAGTGTTACTTGACACATGTCATTAATGGTTCTATTCATAGCACGAGTTCACGATCGGTGGCTGTTCCTGGTGATATGCTGATTGTATGTAGTGACTCATAGTGAGAAACCGGAAATAAAAATGAAACTATTACTAGTGATTATGTCACGGCATGGTAGCTGAGCTTGGGTTAGTAGAAAAAGAGGGGAGGAGCACGGACTGGTGGGTATCGATGGCACTAGAGATATTGATCATGGCATCGCAACCGCGACGAGCATTAGTACTTACACAACTTCTCTGGCCACAGGCACGATAGGTTCCAATATCACTGGATAAGTCAAGAGAGAAATTTACGTTTGTTCGGATGACGTGTGAGTGTTTGAGCACTAATAGTAATAGTAATACTAGGTGACACCACGTTGTGACAGCTTGTGACAGTCACAATGTCACGGGGAACAAGGCAAAGGCGCTTCCGTCTCCAGCGGTGTGGATCCCAGTCAAAGGGTCGACTGGCCAACGTTGAACCCATACCCTGCATCTAGGATATCCGCGCCTTCCTTATACCACAAGCGAGCACTGTCGTATTTGGAGCCCACTCGATAGTCAAGATACATTGCCAACTTGACACCGTTTCCCCCAAGCCATGGGCAACTGCGTTTCTTCTGCCCAAGAGAGAGCTGACAAGGCCAGGTCAGACGCTATCGACCGTGAACTCGATGAGGAATCCAAGAGATTGAAGAAGGAATGCAAAATACTGTTGCTGGGTGAGCCTATCCAATCTCTCCCGTTGTCCTTTACTTGGGCGCCTCCACTTTCTCGCCATCGCTCGTTCCATATCACCACGCAGCATTAAGTTTTTGTGTTTCCCGTGCTACCGCTGTTTCGCTTGTTAAATGCCTTGTCGTCCGGACCGCTGACTCGTCTTTCATATGTCCCAGGGGCAGGAGAATCGGGCAAGTCGACTATCGTCAAGCAGATGAAGATAATCCATCAAAATGGCTTCACTAACGAAGAACTAATGAGTTATCGACCTACGATATACCGGAATACGGTGGATAGTGCACAGGCCATTGTACTGGCCATGCGCAAGATTAACGTGGATTGCATCAGCCCGCTTAATAGAGTTCGTTTTACCTGCCTTTGTACTCTCGTCCCCCCACTGAATCACGCTATTCAAGGACAATGCGGACAAGATTTTGGATTATAGAGTAGACCCTTCCCCTCATTTCGTCCTTTCGCCCGAGATCGCTCAAGCTATACACGCGCTATGGCAAGATCCGATTATACCTACCGTCCTTGACAACAGCAGTCAGTTCTACCTCATGGATAGTGCAGCCTAGTAAGCTCATCCCGAACGAGTTGCCCATGTTGTAGGTGCTCAACTTTTTCCCTCCGCAGCTTTTTCGGAGAGGTGCTAAGAATAGGAACTCACAATTATCTTCCCACGGTCGACGACGTCTTGCGAGCGCGGGCCAAGTCTACCGGAATCACGGACACACGATTTAACATGGGCCAGTTGTCGTACGTATTTCATGTCTTTGTCGTATAAGCTTTCTTAACTATTATGTCTCAGAATACACATGTTCGATGTCGGCGGGCAGCGGTCCGAAAGAAAAAAGTGGATACATTGTTTTGAAAGTGTAACCAGCATTATTTTTTGTACTGCACTCAGCGAGTATGATCAAGTATTACTCGAGGCCAAGGAACAGGCACGTACATGCGTTGATTTATGTTGATTTACCCTGATCTGATTGCTATGTTCCTTCATCAGAACCGGATGGAGGAGTCGCTAATCTTGTTCGAGTCTGTCATAAATTCTCGATGGTTCCTCCGGACGTCAATAATCTTGTTCTTGAATAAGATCGATGTTTTCAAAGTCAAACTCCCAAGGGTGATATCATATCTTGGTCGTTTTCCGTTCACACCTTCCTAATACTCATACAGGTTCCACTAGAGAAGTATTTCCCAGAGTACACCGGTGGCGCAGACATCAACAAAGCTGCGAAGTACATTCTTTGGCGGTTTATGCAGGCAAATCGTGCGAAACTGAGCATCTACCCCCAGTTAGTCCCTCGTGATTGTCTTTCATGTACACACGCCCTGACTGACCATACGTTCCTCAGTCTTACCCAAGCGACAGACACATCGAATATCCGACTTGTATTCGCGGCGGTGAAAGAGACTATATTGCGGAACGCCCTGAAGGATAACGGAATCCTTTGATTGTCCCTTGTCCTTACTCATCTGTTGGTATGTTTCTATCGGTGCGTGCCTGTTGTCGCTGTTGCCACCCGGCACTATGGCACCTTTTGACTGGTAGCCAGTGCATGTAACAATACCTCTCTCTTTCCCACTCTCACCCTTTTTTCCATGCGTGGATATCCTTGTCGTTCTTTAGCATGATATCTCTTGCCATCTAGCATATTCCTAAAGTATTCATTCCTGGCTGCATTATGTATTGACCTCAGTAATTGAATCCAGTCTCACCTATATCTCTATTACTGCTGTTTGGTTTTTCCCTGGTTGTTATCTTGTTCTCACTTCCTAGTGTCATGTTTCATGATCTGGCGTTGAGCGCCGAAGTTTTTCATTAATGTGCGTTCGCTACCACTATTGTTAGCAAGTCGCGAAAGCATCTGACTGATTAACAACATCGTGCCAGTTCAACTTGGAACCATTTGACACTTGTCGACCCCACTGTTGAAATCTTTAATTGGCTTTCACCAATGTCCACTGCATGGTCATTCCCCTCTCATCATCAGTTTTGAGTCAGCTACATGATATCTGCAGCACACATACAACACATGTAAGTCTATGATGGCTCTAAGGCCATTATTATACATGCAGTATTTATCGAGATCACAAAAAATGCTGCTCATGCTCAGTTGTCACCCAAGTTATCACTCGCCTGAATTACAATCTCACTGTGGTGTTTGGCTGTAGAAGGCCACTAGCCACACTGGCATAGCATAGTCGGCCAGAATATTAGTTCATTTCCTTTCATTTAGGTATATCCCTCGGTTCCCCTAAGAAGATGCATCGTATAAGCGGTCTAGCACTGTTCCGCTGGGCCTTCTTCCTCACTTTCCAACCTACTAATAATGCCCAGGTCCCGCACACTCGCAACAGCAATAAGCAGCGGATGTTGCACATCCAAAAGTCTCAACGTCTTCTCCATATCCTCCAATGCAAACTCCTCCATCTCCTCTAACAGGGCAATCTCTTCTTGATCGTCGTCATCTGCCTTCTCGTCAGCCCCCCTGTGACCATGGACACGCGAACTCCGGATCTTCCGTTTTTCCGCCAGTGTCGTTAGCTGTGCCTTTGTCGCGTCCAATAACCCATCTGCCAGATCGGGTGTCAACAGGCCCATCCCGACGACGCGGAGTGAGTCTGCAGTCGAGCGGTACAAAGAGCCAACGAATGATGGGTCTGGCTCAGTGCGTAGGCATTTGATGAGTTGGTGAAGGGAAGCAGTTACCATTTGGGCTGTGAGTGTGCCGCTGGTTTTGCCACATGATAGAAGGAGCGGAATCAATCTTCCCCGTCCAAGTCAGTGTCAATCCAATCCCGGCAGTCGTCAGTATACGTTATGTGGCGCAGGAACAAGGAATATGACCATAGCAGCGTAACCAGAGACGCGTCCGTAGAGGCACGACGACGCATGTCGTAGAGAGACAAGCACGACAAGTCAGTAAATCGCCCTGTCACCGGACCAACACAATACGCATACGTACCTACACGCAGCCTCCCGCACCCCCTCATGGAAATAGAACAATAATGCCGGCAGTGCAAGCTCCAGACTCTGCGATAAGTACGGTCCAAAGCGCGGGCCCAGCGTGTTACAGTAGATGACTAGAGTGTCGAATGCTTGGCATTTCTCTTCAATCGTAGATGTTCGTATTCCGACAATTTGGCCATCCATTGAGATGGTCTCCCAGCCTTCACGGTCGTAGTTTGTTTCATCCTCGTCTGGATTAAAATGTGGACGAGCGTACAAAGGCAATGATTAGCATGACGATAATCAAGCCACAGCAACCCCACCATAGATTGATACGTCCGCTTTAGCACTCGCGGCGTTCAAAAGCGGGGGCATCACTACCGGAAGATAAGGTTCGAATTCTTGACCTAAGGCTTGACAAATTTTTGCCCATGTTGCTATCAAGTACGTTGCGAGCATCGTGTCTGAAGAGTCAACAGGGGAATCTGTCGTGTATGTTTAAGATTGGTTGGTGTGTAAAGAGTCGCGGGGACGTACTTTGAATATGGATTAAAGCATCGACGAGGGGCCGTGCATCCGGACGGAATATGTCGCGGCGTACCGCGATCGCTGTTAGTCTGTGAGAACATCGAAGTGTGACCGAGGCGGGACCCAAACATACCTATAAGACCAGCACATTCCATAGCTTTCACCCTTAACTTCAAATGATCCGTCCCATGCGCGTTCTGAAGCACACTAAGGAGAAGGGGCATAATCGACGCATAATACTTCTCAAATGTCGTCTCGCTTGCGTCTGCGACCATAGCTAAACTCGTGATCGCCTGTTCTTGACAATAGCATTTTTCAGACGAAGCGTCTAGCATTTTGAGAAGGCGTTCCATGATTGGATCGAGGTACGGAATGAGGGTGTCGTGTTCGACGCCTTCGCAGAAATTGATTAGGGCAGCGGCAGCGTGTGCATGGACGCTGCAAACAATAGTAATGTCACAGGAATGTAATATATGGTAGCATATAACAAACCGATGTTCTGGAGCCTCTAGTGTCGGTATCAGTGCCGAAAACAGCTGTTGATGGTGTTTCTCTTGAATAATCTCCTGTATACGCGTCAGTGTCATATTATCCCGATTGCGTCGCTAGATAGAGGAGATTACTTCTAGATCGGTACATAACTGCCCTCTAAACAACGATTAGCGGGTAATATGAGTGGGGGAAAAAACATACAGGCATTGAGATGCAGCATATCGTACGCGCGGATGGGCATCCTTGAACATGGGCGTTACAAGGCTAAAGATGACCAAAACCATTAGTAGAGGTTAAGATATGGGTATCGACTCACGCGACGACTTTGCCAAGTTCAATCTGCATGATCTTACTTGTCCCCTCCGCAATAGCAGCAATGGCCATCAATCCTGCGTGCCTCTGTCTCCAATCATAGCTAGCGAGCATAGACGGTATACATTGAAATGCAGGGGGGAGGACTTCTTTTCCGCCAAGTGCACATGCGAATCTGTCGAGTGCTTGGTCGTAGATGAGAGGATAGGTGTCGTCTGTGGGGTCTTCTGAGGGCTGAATGACGTACCACACGATCCACACGACGTCAGACGCCACGGCATGTGTTAACATATAATTTGACAACAAAAGAAGGCCCCTTGACGTACGTCTGCATCTAGCCATACTTCGAGGCCATCTTCAGGTAACTCCGCCATACCTTCTAGACAAGCACGGACAACTGCCACAGTCCATCCTTCTACGCGCTTAACCATACTTGGCCGCGCCTCGCTCAAGCTGATCATGAGCTCTAGCGCTATTCTTCTGACTTGTTCTTTTTCGTTATCTTCTGCTTCTGCATCTGCTTCGTCGTTCTGCTGCGTCTGTTGCTGTTGAGCGTGTTGGGACTGGGGGGGAAAAGAAAACGACGGAGTGGTACCAGGAAACGGTTTCGCAACTGTAGGCGTCGGACCTGGATCTGCACTTGGCATAATCAGTGCGCGGAAGAACGATAATAGTGCACTCATATGTGGTGCAAATAGCTGTGGATGAGATGTGCATAGAGGTGTTAATGAGCTCAGAAATGTCTTGAGGTGAGCGTTAGGCAAGGGGGGGAGTGTGTCAAGCATTGGGTAGACGAGAGAAAGGGAGTGTGTGAGTTGAGGGATGTCAGATGCGGAGAGATATGATACGCATGCTCGGAGTGCTGCTAGTCGGACCTGCACGTTAGTGAGTCGAGGGTTACATGGCGAAGGTCACGGCACGCACATCTACACTCTGAGTGTCCCGCAGACCCTTTTCAAACACCGAAAGGACAGCATCAGTCTGCAGATCCATGACGAGATTCGGACATCCCGAAAACACTCTAAACGCGCACTCCCTAAATCCATGTAATTCTGCCTGTGTCATATGGAACGCCTGGGCTTGGAGTGCATGCCATGGACGTCCACGGTTCATTGCGGTATTGGCAAGATCACATACCGTATCGACAGTTTTTCTGCGTACGGAATCGGATGGTTCATGCGAGAGGGAGTGGAGAAGGAGACGCTCGAGGTTTGATAGTGAGTGGTTTGGCATGTGGTCGTATAGTGTTATGCGTGGGTCTTTTTGGGTGTGGGTATGATGAGACTGGGGAGGCGAGCGGAAGAGAAGTCGCCGGAGAAGAACGAGCGAGAAAGAGCGCATCTGTTATGTTAAGTATATGATCATCAGCTGCGACAATGAGTGTTTGGGGATACTCGCCACTTCTGTATCTGCTGCAATGGCGAACTGGGCCAATGCGAGCAGATAAAGATCTGGTGTATGTGCAAGACGGTCATTGACTGCCTTCTCTGCTCTGGGGTGGGTTATCGGTGCGTTTCGCGTATGGCGTGGTGACTCGCACCACATACTTTGAGCGTATTTCGTTGTCTCCAAGGACTAGATTTGCAAGGATTTGAGTGAGCTCTGCTGTGATCTCTGGTGGAACGACAGGTTCCATTCTGGTGAGCGGTGGATGGATGAGATCTGCTATTATAATGTATTCCGGATCTGAATCTCGAAAGCAACACTAAGAGGAGCTCTCTGAAGCTGATACTGCACTCGCTCGAAGTTCGGTCACCTATATCACGAAATCAAACCCATTAATTTGGCACTTACCAGATGAAAAGTCGATGACACCACAGGCAAAGGTGGGCAAAGGATTTGCGACTCTCGGTTTCGACAGCCCCTGTGTGTCTATTGTTACTCTGGTGTCTGTGTTTCTGTGATAGGCTGTGAGCACTCTGTCCTGTTGTTTGTTGAATCTAACATTTTCTCAAAATAGATTTTTTTCACACTCAAAATGTGTTGTCAAAATTATTTAAGGGTTATCAGATACGTTTTGTCACTAATCTTACTCTCGTCCTCGCTCACACCTCCAAAGTATTAAAATTCCAGTACCCGGACTACAAAGAGCTTTATCTTGCCTTTGAACGAGGCCACTGTAGGTCCGTTTAGTGTCAGGAGTGAACTTGTAATGTTAAAACAGATCAGTGATGGTCCGTGCGTGAGAATGCCACACCCATCCTCTTTCATGACGCAGAACCGTAGCTCGTGCTTTGATAATAAAATGACACCGGAGACACCATTGCAATCGTATTACAAGGGAAAGAAAACACACAGATCCTGGAACAACCTACCACCAGAAATCATCCGGTGTGTAACTACAGAGCAGACGGCTATGCTTGCTGAAAACACAACCACAGAACCATCGCCACATTCCTACTCCTCGATGTCCAGCTATCGAACTATTGTCCCCTCTCCTGGGACACTGCTGAGCTCTGGCATCCTCGTATCACGTATACGACGCTACGCGATGCACTCGACATCGAGAAATTGATGCAGGTATCCCCTCTGTGGGCTGTTGCACGTACGTCCCCCCTTTTTTCTATCTCACTACCATCCTCATCCGCACACATAGTCGAAACACATCTCTTCTGGTCAAAAGCTTGTGCAGTCATCGATCCACATGACATCCTCGCTCACTGTGCCATCGTGCGCGCTCCTGCTCCAGTCGCTGGCACGGGTACCGCAGGTGCCGCCACCACTACAGCACAATCGCACCACTTTCGTATCACACCATACCGCCACTTCCGACAGTTGACAACACGAAGCTGCATCGTCTGTCGCATCAACGCACCATACTCATCCGCAGGACTAGCAGCCGCAAAACGCACTCTACCTGTCCCCGTACTCGGTAATGTTGCACTCTGCAGGGACCACCGCAAGTCCATGTTTTGTGGACTTTGTCTGCGTGAGGCCCCCCCCACCGAATATGACCCTCCGCTGGATATACACGCGAACACGCTCAGATTCACCGGGTATCAGCAACATCATGCACACGGGTATCAGCAGCAGTACGCCCCCATCTCGTTCAACCCTGCACTTATGGTATGCTGTGCCGAAAACGAAGACGATGATACTTGGCCAGGGGTAGAGACGACGTGCCGATCATGTCGATGTGAATACCTGTGGCAACGGATATCCACTAGTATGCGCGACCGCGAAGCAATCGGCGGCCCCCGTTTTGTGCCCCCTCCAACCACGTCACCCTTGACAGCATCAGGAGTCGTAGAAGGCACAATTGCAACATCCCGCTATCCCCCAGCCAAATATGCATCTTCCGACTGGGAAACCCGCCAAACAGTAGACGCATTCATAGACTTAGGCGAAGGATCCATATCAGAAGTAATCGCCGTTGCACGAGAAAAATTCTGGTTAAGGTCACATACGAAGATGACCGAGATTATGGAACAAGCGGTGGCTGCTACAAAATGGACAGGCGAGACTTCTTCGTTGACCACAGCATCAGCAGCATGCGCGCGATCTCCTTACTCGTCCGAGTACGTGTCTAACCGCGTTGTCGAGGGTCCCGAAGCTGCAGCAAATGACGAGGAGAACGACGCAGCAACAGCAGCAGAAGAAGAAGAAGAAGGGGAGGAGGAGGAGGAGGAGGAGGAGGAGGAAGAGGAAGAGGAGGAAGAGGACCCTGAACTCCTTTCTCTCACTGAAACATGCTCGACTGTGCGCGACCTTGCCGTCTCAGACTGGGCACGCACACGGATACTCGATGGACACTGGTGTAGTCCCGCAGATCAGTGGTACGGGTATGCGTGGCCTGCCGGGGGAGGCGTGAGGGATGCAGGAGCAGATACGGAGAGTGAGCCTGACGAAGACCACGACGCCTACGGGGGCAGCGGGGTAAGGAGAGTTGCGCGTGTACGCGCGGTTCATCCGTGCCCGTGGTCAATCCCACGCGCAGACGATGCAAGTGATAATGACGATATCGACATCCATCCCCGTCTATCCACAGTGCGCACCCCTGCCCCACCCTCATTCACCCTCTGCGAACAAGCATACCGCGCATATCAGAAACAGCTTCGTCTGATCCTGTTACCTGCGATGGTAAACCTTGTAAGGCGTATTGTTGTCGAAGCCGGTGCAGACGCCGATTCTGGAACCGATGCCGGGAATTTGCACATGAAGGGAGATGTAAATGAAATCACGGATGCGGAGGTGGACGCGAGTGTAGCGAGGAAGATTGCAAGTATGGATCTTGGAGATGTACTAGAGGGTCTAAGGGATCCCAGTGTATGGTTCGAAGAGTTCGACTGGGCGCGTGCACGTGAGCGCCAACATCGACGCCAGCACGGCGGGGAGGGGGACCATGACAGGAACAGGACGCACGATCGCGAAGAAGACGCAAGTAGCAGCGGCACCTCACATACTACCAGTCCCGTTCTATCAACTACAACTCTACATACCACACCCTCACCTCCGCCGGTGCGCGGTGCTCGTGCTGGGGGCGAAATTTTGGCTAAACACGATGGGGATAGAATGGTCGACCAGAAGGACGAGGGCGAGCCCAAGGAGAGGTTCGAGCAGAGACACAAGACACGGCTTATCCACCCTATTCCGTATATCCCCGTGACGATTGGGCATATGGCCCAGTTCAGCTTGGAAGCGTTTAAGATGGTGCGTCTTCCTATCCTTTCTTTCCTATCCTTTCCTCTTTGGCAGTGTGGTTCTCCCCTTTATTAGACTTCCTTTTGCGCGAAAGCAAGCAGAAACTGATAAGCGTGCATCCTTGGAAATAGGTATGGCGAGAAGCGTGCGCGCCGCTGTTTCATTGCCAGTGTACGATTTGCGAGAGGGCAGTGGTTGGTGCCGCTGCGAACAGGACTGGGACGGCGTGTACGACGGCGACGCAGCAGGTGTACCAGGCTCCAGTGCAGCCAGTACAGACGCAGGTGCAAGTGCACGCGACGGTGCCGTCGCACCCCATTCAAGTAACGCCAACCCAAACCCAAACCAAACCGCAGAACTCACCACAAATAACACTCGAAGAAGTACGCGTGATTCTGCGCACAGAGGAGGAAGAGGAAGAAGAAGACCTTTATGAAGAGGAAGAGGAGGAGAGTGAGAATGGGAATGAGAAGAATTTATCTGTCCCGGATGTCCACCCTACCCGTCCTGACAGCGGTGCTCACTCTCACTCCAACCGCATCCACGCCTCCATCGGTGCAATCACCCCACGCAAACGCTCTTCTGGCGATCTGGATGCCGACGCCGACTGTGGCACCGACGCGCGCGGCCACCGCGACGGGACATGTCCATCTGGGGAGAAGGGTGTAATACGTGTTTCCACTCCGCCGAAGCGGGCGCGTACCGCTGTGGAAGATGTGGCTACGAGCACGACGAATGCGAACAACCTGGCCGACACCAAAACGATGAGCACGCACGCGACAACCACAGTAAAGCAGCGCAAACGATCGTCGGAAGAACTCGATACGCATCTCTTTGCATCGATCACACACGATCAGCGCGGGCTGCAGAAACGGCTGCGAGTAGATGGTACCGGATCAGGGACGGGGTTAGGGGTATCGTTACCGGCGTCGGTGCCATTGTCGCAGTCGCGATGTGCACGAGCGGGAATGCCGCGCGTGGGGACGCATACGCATACACCACGATCGGGAATACATAATTCAGGGATACACGCTCACGCGCGTATGCCGCGCTCGTTGTCGACGTCGCCGCCGTCATCGATTACTGTCAACACAAGTGCCTCGTCCGAGGGTGGGCTGAATGCACAGAAGAGTGTTGGCGTGGGAGGCACAAGTGAATGCGAAGTCGCCGAGCCACAGCCCGCACTCACGCAGGCGCGAACACGTGGACCCGTTGACGTGAGTATGTGTACCATCGGAGATGGCAATTTTCCCGGGCTTGGGGTACATCGTATAACGGGACTGGTTGAGGGCGGCGAACTGGACGGGCTGTACGTGTTTGACGAGGGAGTGTAGTGCCTTGGGGAATTGGTTCGGCTTTACTTCCATTTTTTTTTTTTTCATTTTTACTTCTTGTTTGTGTGTGGTTCATTCGCCCCAAAGCTGAAAATGTCGAAAAACCTGCCCCATCCGCCCCCGGTTTCCTATTATTTCCACCACTCTATCAATTGTATGCACCTCCCTCAGACAGGTTCATTGTGTCAATGTATAGTATACCAATCTTTATAGCCACAGGGAATGCAATACCGCCTGTGCTGCTCACTTCGAACCATTGCTGGGCTCATTTTGCGTTAGAAAGCCGCCAGGTTAAGTAACAGGCTAGACATGTTGGGTTACTAGGTCACTTGGTAACAAAATTATGCTTCCAAGATACGTCAAGATCGTTACAAAAGGCAATGTGTACATATCGATTGGATCCAAGATCACTTTGCGATACAAAAGTTAGAGTGTCATGTCAGGATAACATTCGAAAGACTTTGCGGATGGTCCCTTCCAACCAACTAACATAGATACTGATCAAACTTGTCTTCCACAATCCAGACAACGTGTACTTACCGCAGCGCCAACAATCGAGTAGACCGTTCGGATCACTGGAGTCATCAAAGTTAGTTAAGCGATAAAGTTGTACACCATGAGTATGCTCACTATTTTTGCTTGATCTCCAACAACGCAGGGTAATTATCACCCCAAAACGACTCTACAATGACAATTTTATCAGATGAAAACCACGGGGACACAAGAACCTACTCTCGTGATCGGATTCATAGACGTCGGCCTCGTTCTGGGGAGGGGGGGGGACGTCAAAGCATATCGAATTATAAAACGGCGGAAGACACTAACGAAATAAGCACCCGAATTTGGAGCAAGCTTTCTCAGCCCATGGGTCAGGAAATGCATGGTCCCAAAGGCTTGTTTAATATCGACAGAAGTGGCGTCGTGGTTCCATGGAAACATGCCGACGATCTTTAGAAATTGTCAATCATCGTTTAAATTGGTTTCATAAAGTCCGACGTACGTGCCAAAGTGAGTTACGCCAGGCAGGAGTGACGGAGGTGTCATCCCCGGTACTATTGTATATTGCAGGCGGAGCAAAGAGGACCATGAGACCGGGTGCAGCAGATAAGAACGTGCTGAGTTGCGTTCGGCCCTTCTCGGACTCAAAGTTCGCCTTGGGAATGAGACGTGAACTGGTCGTATGCGGGACTCCACAGAACTACGGTGACTATGTCAGTTATCTGAGGTAAACTTGGACATTGCGGAATACCTCAATCCCAATATAGGCGTTGAAGAACGAGAGCCACGACGGCATTGTCGTGAGGGTGAAGGCGCCTCCAGCCTCGTGGATAAAATCAGACAACTCCTTAAACGAGACTTCTGCATCATCCAGGCTCAAGGTAGGGTTAACGAAGAGATTCCCAAGCATGATTTCCAACTGCGCAAACGTCGTCACCCAATTGAATAGACAGTTAAATCAAGCAGATACTTGCACTGGTAAACCCACCCCAACCTTCCGAAGACCATTTCATCGCATTGTTTACGAGGATTTCATTGAACCGCTTTGTATGCTCGGATGGGAAGGAAAACTTGGCTCTGAAGCGAGTGAGGCATCAGGTAGTTAAAAAGACCACAGCTCATGCAAACTTACACTTGCAAGGGCATCTGTTTCTCCACCATGCTGGTCGCCTCGAGAACGACACCAAATGTTCCGCCTCCTCCCCCGCGCAATGCCCAGAATAGATCACTGTTTTGGCACTGGTTTGCTATCCGCAGCTGCCCGTCAGGGGTAACGACCTTGATCTCGAGCTGTATGGGGTGGCGTCGTCTTGCCATCCGATTCTTATTTGCAGGGCACACTTACAACACGATCGACTCCGAGACCATACATCGGAGTCAAAAGACCATGCCCTCCGCCCTACCATGATTGGCTTGGAATCAGCGGATTACGCATAGGAGGAGGGGGTTTGCTACCAATAACCAACCGCCGTGCCATGCCACAGAAGATGAAAATCCACCGATCGCAGTGACTTTATGCTGATCTGCAAATTGATAGACTTCTAACATTGTAGCGCCAGTCTGTATTTCAAATTAGGGGGTCACTATAGAGTGGATGTGGACATGTGGACATACTCCAGCAGTAATTGCTCGATATGTTGCGCCTTGCGCACAGCCAGTCGGGACGAAGGCCTCATGATAACTTAGCTAGGGGCGTGTTTCAGTTAGTGGCACACTTTATATGGGACTAACTGACAGAATTGAGGTTGCGCATCTGCAATTTATTGTTAAACAGACTTTGTAAGACAAAGGAAGGGACGTACCCAAAGTGCCAAGGATCCTTTCATAGTCGATCGTCCAAAAAAATCGTGGCCGGAGTTTCTGATCGATAATGGGGTACCAGTGAGCTCGGAGAAAGAAAATGCCGCAATAACGTCTGATGCATCTTTAACTTCAAGCTACCATCCCAGAGTTTTCAGCGGAATTCTACATGAGTGTTTGAGTGACATACATAATGTTCGGATATACTCCCCCGACTGCACTCTGTGCCATTGTATGCCACAGGATTCGCGGGATTGTTGTAATCTAGCAAGCATTTCTCTTCTTTGCTCAAACATGAGTCCCAGGCACCCTAAGCATCAAGATTAGCGCCATACGGAGGAAGAAAGAAATAACCAACGAATATCGTGCTTCCGTAGCCACGAGAACGAAATGGCTGTGAATGGTAGTTGGCCTGAACGGCTGCGCAGGCTTGCGAGTCAGGAGAAACTGCACGGCCGTCGTAGGAGGAGAAACAAGGCAGTGCGAGAGGTGCTGCAGTTCGTAAGCGGCCCCCAACCGTGGCATTGAGGTTGGTTAGAGAATTCGGAGAAACACGTTCATGGACAAGGAGGTAGCGACCAAGAACAAGTATGATCAAGGAGATGATGACCGTGGGGCTCCTCGCAAGATTGAGTATCGGGGCCAACATGATGATGGGGCCTAGTAGACCTGACTCGATGGCAGTGCAGCCCCGAATTTAAGTCAGTTTACACAAGTCAGCCATTTCTCACACAGCCCAGGTGTGCTACATTCGGTTCTGATCCGGTGAACATTACGCAAACAGTAGATGGGAACGCACATTGCTGATGCGAATTTGAACAGCTCAGCGACAATGTTAGTTCATGTCCAATATGCAGGCGCCTCCACTTTCCATCGCTCGTTCCATATCACCACGCACCTGATCCAGTTGTTGCGTCAGTGCTCGTGCTAAGGTTTGGACTGCTGCGATCCTTTTTAGGAAATACACAGCGGTCAATCAATTAATCCCGTTTGGTTTTACTGTCAGTGTCAGCGCACACATATCATTCCACCCACTTAAGTTGGCCAGTTTCTCACTCCCCCCTAACAATAACTTTTCCGTCCAGCTACATTTCGCTATAAAGGAATTCTTAAATGCTACGAGGTTGCCAATTGACGTCGATCTACGCAGTACATATTCGTTGAATAGCAAGACGAGCGCTAATGATGGTACCTCATGCCGAGTGATGGGTGGCGTCCGTTGAACAGACCTTTGAAATTCAAAACCGCATGATCATGAAACATGGTGCCAATCTCTCACTCACATCATGTACAGTTCTGATAACCATATCCACCAACTGAGCCTGCTCAATTCCCCAGTATCTACTGTGCATGCTGCCCACACTTTCATAGCATACCCAACATCTTATATCATCCCATCAAGTACATACTCTAGTAATAGTCCCATGGATAACTAGTTACATGCACCCGATTGCACATCCGATGATAGGCACAACATTCCCTTGCTCGCAGAGCAAAGGGTTCTGGGAGAATCCTATATCGTGGGAACGACTGACGACAGAACTTTTTGCCTTCTTTGGATCCGTGTGATTCGGTTGCCTTACCTTGCTACCTATGAGCCTTCCAAGTACGCAATCCAATGTACGTGCGGAGAGCAAGGGTTCTGCCGACGCAGGCGGCATTTCGAGTACAAGTTATGTTTGGTATAAAATTTGATGTGGAATGCAGTCCAGTGCATAGAGTCAGAAGGGAATGCAACATCAAACAATGACCGCGGCGAAGAGGCTCGCAAGCATAGATATGTGCTGCACAGAGACCTAGCAGTCACACCTACTGAAAGAGGTCAGCGACAAGAACTTAACATGCCAGGCACGCTGCATGAAGCGTGAGAGTCAAGTCAAAGTCACAGGAACTGCGAGCGACACTACTAATGCTACCAACTGAGGGCGAGTAGGAGGCAGCGGAGGGCGTTGTGACGGCCGAGTGCACGAATGGGACAGTTGTGGAGGTCTATGGAATGGCTGTCGAGAACCGGTAAAGGGAGCCAGGTAAAGTTGCTAAGGGCGACGAAACCGTGAGTGGAGGCTCAATGTGGTTCCAGAAAACGGAGCTACACTGGAAAGAAAACAATCAGCGCGACGAGAATACGAATGAATACGTACCAAAGCACATGGACTGCCGCTCGAGGGGGGTAGGCAGCACGAGCGCTGGAGATGCGAGACAGTGCATACTCGATGCGGAGCACCTCAGTAGTTGAACAGATGGTCGAGTGGCCAGATGGTCATTTTGAGAGGCCTGATGTGTGCGCCGAGCGCATCAAACGGCAGCCCGGATGGGCCACAGTGATCATCAGGGCATGATGCACGCTGCGATTGTCAAGAGCGAGATGGCTGGCGGAGGTGACGACAAACAAAACGGAAGCGACAGAGGTGTGGATGGCACGACTAGCAACAGCGACATCAACTCAACGGGAGTCGAAGCAGCGCAGCTAGTTGCAGGGTGTCAGCATATGCGTCACAGTCGAAGAATGCGAAATTGGAACTCACTAGTGTCGCCCTCAGAGCGTCCGCACTGGACCACTGGACGGCGACGGCGACGGCGACGCGCAAGAATATTTAAAAATGAAAGCTAGGAATGTGAATCAAGCTCGAGAACGTGAAATGGCTTCCCTAGAACGCGCACGCGCCGCGTAGCCACCCGGGAACTCCTTGAAACGCACCAGTGAGGTCGTTGGACCCAATTGTCGACGTAGAAGAATTAAAAAACGTTAGTCGAGCGCTGGACGAGAAGAACGCTTAGCGGGAACGCGATGACGCGGTGCGGTCAATGTTCGAGCCCATTGTCTGCTTGCGAAAGGAGGATAGTCATGAAGTTATCATTCAACCAAGTCGATCAAATTGAAGTACAGAATCAGTACACATGAATGTCTACATACACTGCATTTCATTGATCAGTAAGAACAGGATTCAACAATCGCAGGCCAGAGCTGCCAGGCCCATATCTCAGTCCATTCTTTTTCGGAACAAGAGCTTTGTCGATGATCTCGTGAGAACAACGCCGGCCAAATGTCGACTGTCTGGGAAATCCTTTCCTGGCTTCAGATCGTAAGTTACAACAATATAGGCAAGCAGAGCCTTCAGCGTTATGGACGCCAGAAATCTGCCAGGACTAGGAAATATCAGGAATCGAGTTGGAGATGTGCGATAGCAATAGACATATGTACTCACCAAGCCAGTTTCCCTAAACCAAACCCAAGTGAGTCATGGCTGAGAGAAGTGAATTGGTATTTGGAAGGATCGCCGCATTTATCTTGTAGATCCACGAATCGAAACGGTTCAAAGGCGAAAGGATTCTCGTAGTTGTGATGATCATGCTCAATAGCATAGGACGCAAAGGCAACACGTGTACCCTGTGGGAGGAAAGTTCCGTCGGAAAGGGTGACATTCTTGAGTGTTTTTCGTTGAACGCTAACTAGAAGCGAGGTGAGATAGATAAGGAGTGTGTGCGGAAAATACACACAAGCTGTGGTGCCTTCGAAACGGAGCGTTTCTTTGATGAAACTATCCACTCTCCGCATTTGTGCGATCCCTTCTCTTGTCCACCCATGTGCATCAATTGTCATTTCGACTTCTTCACGTAGTGGTTGTACACACTGTGGGTTTGTAGCTAGATAGCAAAGGACTTTTGACAAAGCCTAGTAGAAGTATGTCGGATTCAAAGTGGGAGAAGTTGTGAGGAAAGACGTACTGCTGAGGTCGACTATCGCAGAATGGTGAGCAACGAATAGGGAAGGGGATAAAAGGAACTCACTATCAACCCTCCGAAAATGAAGAACAGTATTCGGGCAGTCAGTAGTGGGACCGTGGTCTCATTTCCGTGGTCCATACACCACTGCAAAGCATCATTCTACTAGGCTTGGTATTTGCTAACCACATTTTGAAATAGAGCACCTACAGGTCTGTCTGTCCAACCTTCTCCGTATGCCTGCATGCATCTCTGACGCTCCTTGATGATGGGGTCAAGGTGCTCGGCTCCATGCCTTAACCTCGAGGAAGTGGTCGTGATAAATTTCGCACCTAGGCTGAAGGCAGTTGCAGTTCAGAATCTCAGAATCATCAGTTGCAGGGTGAGGGACCTACGCAAAAGCGACATCCGGAACCTTCCCGATCATAATCCCTTCCTTAATGACATCCATGGTGCCTTGCAAGGTCAGGCTGACCCAATCAGGGTCACGACCTGGATCGTGGTCAGGACAACATACAGTAGCATCTTCAGCGACGCACACAAAGGAAGTCCAACTGCTGTTCGGTTGAGCATTCTGGTAATAATTAAGTGAGAAGAATCGACCACAGGAATGCATTTCCATTCTGTAAATGGATCGTCAGCACTTGGTATCGTGCTTCCGAGATGCAGAACAACCATTAGGCTTCATGTCGAGTAATTCATCTAATGTCGCAACCATCTCATCCTTGATTCCAGGAAATAAGACAGAGAGATTACGCGTGATTTGTGTCCGAATTATTGTCACGTGGTAAGGATCGTGAAGAATTTGTGGTCCAAAAGTGTGTTCCATGCGGATCGCCTGCCATGGACTCAGATTAGTATGGTGTAGCAACCACGTCTGTGTCAACGTACATCGTTCAGTGCAAGTCGGAAAGACATCACATCAGTCGGCAACTGCACGACCTCCTCAAGATGGCTGGGATTCAGATAGACCATCCATCCACGCATGGTAGAAACCTTGAAGGCGCCCGTCTTGTACTGGTAAATCATATTCCATTCAGTAAGCCTGCTGCACACGACGAAGCAGTAAACTAACTCTGTCAAAACCTTGCTGAACAATGTCAATGCCATTGGTTATGTATTTGATAGATGACCAATATGATCCCAGTAGGCTAGAAGACCCGACAGTGGGGATGTGGTCGAGCTTACCAAGTGACAACTAGTGAGCTAAGTACCAGCCTTTGGAAGGAAAGGCTTACCGGGTGCGGGCGGGAAACTGCATAACAGGCGAGAATACTAGCCGCAAGACCAATACTACAAAAGAGCGTCAGATCCTCCATAGTCCGGCCTTAACGATGAAAGTCTATATGACTGGTTGGCTTATATGTTCTCGCGAGCCCCTCGGTTCCCGGTCTCGCTCTCTGTAAATTTAGCATCGAATGATGCATACTTAGGACGCACTCTGATTGGAGGGAGTTACTAAGATTACATAATCGATGTTTAGTCCCGAGTTGAAATAATGGGTCTACTATTTATTTAAACCGGAATGGGCAGGGCCGGGCGGAATCATAGAATTACGTTACGGTCTTGCTGAGTTTTTGAATACTCAGGGAGTACTCTGATTGGATGGGGTCGACGATAAAGCTTAACCAAACGGGAACATAAGAGCGCTTTTGCTCGGGTACGCATTTTGATGATTTGATTCCGATTGCCAGATCGGGAAGACGGCAATCTATGCCCGACAACGTCGGTCACATGTAAAAGTGCACAGGTCGCATCCATCTCAAAGCTTCACCAGTGATTCGTAACATGGTGAACACGCAGCTCCCCTTTGCTTCCCTCGCCGCTCTCGCGAGCATCAACGCCACAGCGGTCACGGATCCAGGCCTAATCAATGCCACCTGCAAAGCAATTGCGGATGCCATCTCTCCGGATTCTGCGGTGCACTACTACGGTATCACCCTCTTTCTGCTTTCGCATTTGAATTGTGTTTTTAGTTTGATTGTCCAGGACCACAGTATGACAACCAAATGTATCACTGGGCATCCTCGAGCGCAGAGCAGGCTATGTGTGCCTTTGAACCCACAACCACGCACGATATCGGGGTAGCTGTAGGTGTCTTGCAACTTCCTGTTACCATCCAACTGAACCTCCACAGCTCCGAATCATTGGGGAGAATATGTGTCCATTTGCGGTGAGTCCTCGTTATCTTCGTTTGGTAAACGACTGACATTTTTGCACCAGATCAAAGGCGGAGGTCATACAATGAATCCCGGCTTCTCGTCCACAAATGGTGTGCAGATTGGCATGTCCCAGTTCTCGGATATTCAATATAGTCCGGAGTTGCAGACCGTTACGGTCGGAGCGGGCTTGACCTGGGATGAGGTTTACGCCGCCCTTGAGCCCCACGGGGTAAACGTCGTTGGTGGTAGAGTTTCTGGAATTGGTGTGGCAGGCTTCACTCTTGGCGGAGGTACGCGCAAAATCAATCTGTTTTAGTTTTCTAACTCACCCTCTTAAGGGTACTCGTGGTTAACCAATCAGCGTGGTTTGACAATTGACACTGTGCAAGCGTATGAACTAGTCTTACCCAATGGCGCCATTGTCAACGTTACAGACTCTTCCTACCCAGATTTGTTCTTTGCTCTCAAGGTATGCAACGAAACTTACCGCAAACATAGAAATCTCAGCTGACTTTACCATAGGGCGGATACAACAACTTCGTGCGTTATTTTTCGTTGCTCTCTCCTGAAATAACTTAATCCTATGAAGGGCGTTGTGTCAAGATTTACTTTTAAGACGTTCCCCCAAGGACAAGTTTGGGTGGGTCTAGCTACAACCTTTGCATCCTCCCTCTTCATGCTGAAAGCCCCAGGGTGGCATGATTATCTATGGAAGCCATGTCATGGATCAAGTCACCACTGCCACTGCCAGTTTTTCAGCACAGTCTACAGATCCCAAAGCTCAGATCATCGCTGTGTACACCTATGCTTCTGGACAGGTGAGTTTAAGATCAATATTATTTTATAGTAGAATTTTTTAATCTTATAACCAGGGCCCTATGTTAATTACGTCCCTCTTTTACGACGGTCCAACTCCACCCCCGGGTATATTTGACCAATTTCTAGCGATCCCGCACTTCATGCAGGATATCGGCACACGATCTTTCCTGTCACTTGTGAAGTCCATGCCCTCGGATCCAACAGCAAATTTACGGTAAGTTATGCAAACAAACCGGCATCATTTGTAAATTAAACGTACCCATTAGTGGGATCTTCCACACCATTTCTGTGACAGGATACTCCGAGGAGTTTCTCCGGGCCATTGCTGACGAAGCCATTGTTCGTAGTTCTTCATTTTTTGCGCTCCCTGGTAATCCTCGCTCCCCAGGTTTTAGGCCGAGCGCTTGCCTCCTCGTCTGGAGAGATGTTCTCCTACGCGGTTTCACCGTTCTTGCCAACAATCTTTAGCCATAATACTTCTCCTTCCGCCTATCCTGGCTCGCGTGACCGCGGTGTGTTCCCTCTCAACCTCTACATCGGATGGGTCTCACCATCTGCTGACGAGTTGATGCACAATGCGACCCGTACAAGTATCGAAAAGATATACGATCACGCGATCGCTCTTGGGCAAACCATCTCAGATGCCCCATTGTACAGCAACTATGCTATATTCGACACGGCTCTTGAAAGCATCTATGGGGATAACCTCCAGCGTCTCAAGTTGATAAAGCAAGAAGTCGACCCGGGCAATGTGATGGGTCTCACAGGAGGCTTTAAATTCTGATTGTCTATGGGACCATGCTGTAGTATACCCTTCTGAATGGAGTTCAGACTCATCTCGAATATGTTCAATGGAATTTGCTGGTCTTATTAGCTGGCACTGCGAATTTCCGGCTGCAACGCTTGTACTTTTCAATGGTATCACACGAATAACCTCTGCACCAGAGCTTGTCATCGGTTTGCTCAGCCAGACTTATCAACATCAATGTCCCTTTGTCAGCTCCCATAATAAACCGGCAGCCTACTAACCGCTGACCATTCCGCCAGACTAGTAAGCAGTACATAGGCAGCGACTTGTCCGTATCGGCACTTATTGGTGTTATTAAGTACTCAAAACTTATCAGAGACTTCAGAAGTTCAGATTCTTGAGAATTTGATACTGCAGGGACAGTGGGGCTATGTATCGTAGTGGCACTGAACCATCTAGCCTGTTTCGTGCTTAATTTACTTCTCAGTCGTTCCCTAATGGTATCGCCGCAATCCCAATTGTGATGCCATCATGGCCCGTTGGGAAATTTACGTTTTCGGCCTGGGTGCCTTCTGGAAGTCCGAAGTCCCTATCTGTAAAATTATGTGTCAAACGTATCTGTGTTATCCCTGGCACGTGTAGTACTAAGTAGGCGGTAATTAACTTTGCCCAGTAAAAATGTCAGATCAGTAAGTGGCGACGCCTACACAGGCTGCACTCGTACCCTCTCGGCCCTGCATTGCAGATAGGCTTATCTCGTGTGGACGAAGTTGTGGAGACCTGCACACGTCCTGGGCCAGTGGGATAGCTAAGTGCCAGAGGCCCAGTCATGGCTCACCATATTTGTACCTGCCTGAAAAGAACAGTAATTGTAACTCCGCCTACTTGATATGTCGTTTTCAGGCAAGTCCGTTACACTGCCACTGTGCGGGAAAACATAATCTGTCGCCAATCTCCGGATTGCGGTATGTACGCATTGAACTTCTTTGCCATTTTAGGGAGGCGCTAACAGCCTTGAACCACATGGGACTTGTCAAATTCTGGCAGGCGAATTCGGTTCCAAGTCACGCCGGGTGGGTGGACGCATTGATAAAAATCATACAGGCCTGGCCATTGATTGAAATGCTATTATATTTCAAGCTACATAACATTCGACAGATCGTCCTCGTCTAGTGGTAGGAGTCCGCCACTTCATGGGATCGCGCCGCCAATCCATTTGGAACGCATCCGAGGAGGAGAAAGCGAGGCAATATGTCAATCGGTTGTCAAATGTATTCGGCATAGTAGTAATAATCGTTCTGACATCCATGCGTCAGATGAGGTCACGGCCTAACGATTTTGTCATTGCCTGCAGGTTATTCGGGCGATCGGCTAGTACAAATTTGACCTTCAAAGTGTTCGATTCGAACCGAACAGACGATGAATGTTGGCATAGGCGCGTTCCATGTGTCAATTTTTGTCCCATTTAGAATAAGAGCTTCTTCTCCGTTTTCATAAATCTCCCACTGTGGTTTGTAGAGTTTGGTCTCCCCCTCCACGACGTGTTCACGATGATCACCATTATCCTGGCGGTCGCTCTAGCTGCAATCCTTTATACCGTCTCTTCATGGGTCTCCAGTCAACAAAGGCCTGTCTCGTTTCCTCCAAGAGAGCCAAGTTTGTTGCCCTGGATTGGTTCTGCCATTAGTTATTTTTCTGATCCGCATGGATTCTTGGCCCGTTGCCAGTGAGTACAGCGTCCCGAAAATGCTACTGGATGCTGAATAACACTCCGATAGTAAACGCCATGGATCAGTGTTCAGGCTACTACTCGGTGGACGAAATGTCATTGTTGTCTCGTCTCCATCCACAATCTTTGCTATCTATGCATCAGACATTGCCGTACCAGGCTTCACGCACAACGAGGTGTTTCGTGCAGTCATTGGGCGCGCGCAACAGCGCACCAGGTTCAATCTCGAGCGAGATCTCTTCCCAGTTCTTGATCAGACGTTGTCCAGGCGCGCTCTGGGAGACCTAACCCGATCCCTCGCGCAAAACATGTTCGCTAGAATTGAGCACCTTACTCGGGTTCAAGAAACGGAGATATCAATCATGCCGCTTTTGACAAAGCCTCTGTACGACGCGCTCAATGACATTCTGTTGGGAGAAAGATTCGCCTCTGGCACGTTTGAGGATTTCTATATCCTGGATGCTAGCATGCCTAAGCGCCTCACTGGTGAACCATTCTGGTTCTTTCCCTCCATGCAGGCGCGTAAGCGAATATTCTCCCGCCTCGTCGACTATGTCGCTGGTTCACAGGGTGAGAATGAGGGTCTAATTGGCGGTAAATTTGTGAAGGCCATGCGCCAAGGCGACGTTTCTCAGAACGAGGCAGCCTGTCACCTTCTGGCGTTTGTATGGGGAACGCATGCCAACACGCAGGGCGTACTAATCTGGCTCTTCTTATTCTTGTTCATGGACCCCGTTGCATTCAATGCCATCCGTAACGAAGTCGACGCAGCTATCAAGGACGTTTTCGGGGACCTACAAGGTTTCTTGGCAGATGCAGACCCCAACAACCTTGATGGGCCCCATTTTGCGCTGCTGACATCTGCAATTGTCGAGACCATGAGGCTTACGGTGAAAATCATGGGCTTGCGCGTCGCCACTCGCGATTTCGACCTGAAGGACGGTGATAGGACAATACCTGTGCGAAAGGGAGAATGGCTTATGGGGAACGTTGATGCTGCCCATTCCGATGAAAGCAGCTATCCTGATAACCAGAAGTTCGTATACGATCGATTCGCTAATTGCGATCAGCGTGAGGGCAAGTGGCCAACGGAGGGAAAACCCTGGTTTTCGATGGGTTCTGGCAGACACGTGGTTAGTTTTATTTTTCTCCAGTTGCGAATATATATTAATGTATTTTGTTGGGACCTTACAGTGCAAGGGCAAGTATGTGGCTATGTATGAGTTGAAGGTGTCAGTTATTTTGTTCCTCCATCTCTTCCATATTACTCCCGTTGGCGGGGCCCCTGCACCTTGGTGGCCATTACCACCACTGAGGCGCATCATCGGGATCCCACATCCGGAAGAGGTTATTGTGCAACTGCGTCCCCGGCACAGCTCGAAGTAATGCGTTCTCCGTGACAGTTTCTCTGGCCATACTAAACCTTTCATCGTTTAGTATTCTGCTTTATTCTTAGATTTACGCATACGCTTCAGACCTATATTCTACGAATTTTGATTTATGCTGTCTTTCGTCTGCGTGTCATTCGTTTATTTTTCTCAATATGACTTGAACATCCATTGCTATCTCGAGTGATACTATAGCTGTGTAGACTTTTACATCCGGTCTATCGACTCCATCACCTGGTCCTGCACTATGCACCATGTCAGCAAAGTGGGATACTACGAAAGGTCAGTTGAATCGACTTTACAACTTGATGCGACGTCGAACCGATTATTTATGGTGACTTGCCATCTCCTGTGCTTCAAAGTGTACATTTCCACTTACCTCCGACATTCACTGGTCACTCCCATCAGTTTTTGTGGTACTCAGACATATTCAATTTCGACATCACGTATACTATCCGGTACCTGGTGTCATTTACACCTCTGACCATTTCAAACCCACTAGAAATATATAGATCGTGGTATCAAAGCTTAGCTTTGCTACGGGCAATGACCAGATGAAGTCGAAAAATATTGGCATCCTGACATGCTTCCTCGATATCCTCCTGGGTGACTTCAGATGTTGGGTTAGTTGCACCAAACAGAATGTTGGAGGGAATGCTGCTGGAGTGGTGTCTGGCATTTAAAAGTCAGTAACGCGTTACACATGACCGCTGGCTATCTGAACATACGGGTTCCTGCCAAGAGACCAGCGCAATCTGCTTTTTGTATTCCTGTACATTGTATTTGTGATAGGCTGGCCCTCAAATGAAACTTGACCAAGAGGAGGCCGCCAAGTGCATACTGAGCCTATGATTGTCATAGATTGGATGATGCTAAGATAAGCATCGCAAAGGCAGTAAATTCAAGGAGACGCATACACTCCAAGTGTGATTCCAGCCAAGCTATCGACCTTCTGCATGTTATCATTCACTTGCGCTGTAAGAATACCCGTCTCTGTCAACAATGTTCCCTTCGGGAGAGGATTAGCAGACTTACATGGTTCTTCGAAGAATTGCTAATCAGACGTATGTAAGTGTCTCAGTTTACTATGGATGGCGACAAATACCCACTATCTTGTCGCAGAATCGTGCCGGAGCTAAGGATACGAAGTTTCATCGTTCACGGTGCAGCGGCTCGGGGGAAACGATAGTGTTAGGCCCCAGAGGCGATACTGGCGACGATAGGGATGATGTAAGGGCGTAGCATGACTGTATTCAACGCATATGGAACTGGCCGAGTTGCATGATACTTGCCACAAAGTGTTCATGTTGCCATCCAAGTACTGGGGTCGGCCTGCTCAGAATTCGGCCTTGGCTGGAACACCTGCTGATAGAAAGACAGGACTGTCAAACCGACCATAGACGATACTCAGGACCAGATAGATCACACTAGAGACTTGATAGAATCAGTAACTGTATTCAATTACCGCTAGGAATTTACCCATTGCACCAAGCGGCTGTACTGGCATGGGCAGGCCAGACTGCTTATTATAACGCCTGAAGAAATAAAACCTGTAATCCACTTCGTCGATTTCGTTCTTCTTCTCTTTTGACGGCCATGTCCAACGTAACCGAATGGAGAGTATCTCGGCGACGAAGAGGTATCTCTCTTCTCCACCGCATCAACACTGACTGAAAGTTAGGGTCATCGAGCTCTGTTCCTTACGTAACAGAGTTTCTGGGCTTGGACGAGGCGTGCGTACCTCCATCATGTGGCGAGTTCAGCCTCCTAGTTCCTGATGGGCCTGTTCCTTGATCCAAAACAACACCCTCTCCCAGGGGCACCCCTGGACTGCGTATCAAGAGCACCACATAGTCGCCTCGTCAGGGGCAAGATGCAATGACAACACTTTCTGTCCTTCGGAAAGAAATTGCTCCATACAGCCCTGCGTTTACGGTCTGGGAAATTTCTGGTGTGCCTCATGTTTTCATCATTCACTGGACACATTCCATTGGGTATACATACGAACTACACCACTCGACAGAGCTTGGCTGTATCGTACAAACGATAATGAAAGGTTACTTGACAAACAACATTTCATGGAGGAATTAGGGAACATTTGGGGAAAAGAAATAAAAATAACCATGTCCTCGGTCCGAGTTCTGCTCATTGTCGTCGTGTCTTCTCGTTAAATATTGAGATCAACTCTCTGCACAGGTATTCCAGCGGTCAGAGGGCTTAGCACCTGTTAGGCAACCCAAGGATGACCGGTAAGTGGTCCCCTCCACTGCGAACATGACCCAATACGCTTACCTCTTGACCCATGGGTATCGTTGCGTCTTCTTGCAATAACACAAAGGTGTTATCCGATTTGTCTGTCATGTTATCCGCAAGACGGAGCGGAGGAGGTGCCTTGCGCCTCAGTCTTTCGACTCCCACCAGGATCTTTTCCAATTCTTCTTCCTCGAAACAGGGAGACATTTCGTGGAGCACCATGAACGGCATTCGGTCTCCACGTTTGTCAGGGGTTGGAATGACAGACGAGTCTGTCTCCGAAGTTCGCGAGTTCGATGGGGACACCATGTACGGTGTACTGGGAGCATCGTTCTCGTTTTTGTCAAGGCAGGTTTCCGCCTGTGCTTCCCGACGACAAGCGGAAAGATCGGGTGGCCAGGTATACACATTATCACTTTCGTTCTCACTGGACTGTGGTGAATGTGAGGCCTCTGCGATGCTCCGTGTCATCAGTGCTTCGAACTCGGCATCATCCTGCTCGGTCATGGTGGCATTCTTCCAAGGCTTCCGCATACGGCTAAGCAAGGAGGATGGCGGCGCTTTGACTGCGTCGGCATATGTACGGGCTGCAGGAGAAGAAGGGCGCAACGGCTGGCGAAGCGCGTTCGAAGGATGGCCACGACTGGCGATGTTCTTCGGATGGATGACTGTGCCGGACTCGCTGAAAGTAAAGACGTGCGGGCCCTCTGTCCATATCGGATTAAATAGCGTATCGAGATGGAAGTCGCGTGTCATCTTCGGTTACCATGACGCGTTAGGACGGACACCTCCGACAGCAGTGCACTCGGGGACCACTTACTATTTGTTTGGGAAGATCGGGGAAGTATGGATTGGTCAACGTGGTGGTCGTCTGTTGGCGTATGTACTCCACGACCATCATTTTGTGTGGTAAGTGAAGGTGGGTGTATGGGACACTGGGATCGCTACAGTCTGCAATGGCAGTGGTAAGATGCTTGTGGAAACTGTCGCGTCGGCGAGGTGCGTGGATATTAAACAATATCGAAATGTGTTTGCCGCAACCAATGAACCGACGAGAAGAATACAGAATGTACAGGTGAGGACTTGACAGCAACGGTGGAGGTGGCCGTTGAAATCAGGAATGCAAGGAAGGTAGGTCAAAGCTATGGTCCAATTTATATTGCTAGAGGCGTGGCACGTGGAATTTCATCTGCGGACGCGTCTTCGCGATAGGCGCGACTTCCCCCATTGTGTTTGCTTTGTCGTTGATCCGTGGCTGCGTTTCTTTGTTAAAGTACCTATGTCACACGCCGCCCCTTTGTCCACACTGTTCACATTACCACATGTTTTTAGCCTCCTGTAAATGTTGGAGGGCACGCACCGACGCCTACGGTGTATATCGTGTTCGCTAGCGTTGACCCAGTCTATCCCTGTCACCGACAGTTCGCGATATCCTGCGATGTCGTGCTTCATCTAGCTGCGGGCGTCCACATCTAGATCAAAGGGCGCACCATTCTTCTCGTTCGTAATACAGTTGACGGAATACTCCAATCTGTGTTCTTCGTCATATACGTAAGGTTTCCACGTAGAGGACACAAAGAAAATCATGTGGAACCGTCATAGAACTGTGACATGGAAATAAATACAGCAAGACTTACGGTGGTATGGTCCTTCAATGGTTGTATGCCATATGATGAATTCGAATAAAATGTGTTCATGACAGGAAAGGAGTACCGACCGATCGCCGGATTGAATGAATCAGCGGCTTCGCCATAAACTCTATTACTGAGCTGGAAGAACACTAGAAGCCAGATGCGCTGTTTCTTGATGGCTGGGACTTGCGATCAATCCGTTGACTTGCAGACAAAGGATGGCGGTATGGTATCTGAAAAGTACATTGAAATGATGATATCGTTATCCATACATACGCAGACCAGACTCGACAACACAATCCCGCAATACTCGGCAATCGATACAGAAATGGATGCAGTGGATGCAGGTTAAATAATGATCCCAGCTGCTTCACTTAACCATAGTAACAACTTGTCCTACATAGCACAGTTCTCAGACACCACAAACAAAATGCCACGTAAAAACTGACCTTCTCCGCTTCGTCATCTGCGTACATAAACCAACTCTGCCCGTCGATAAATTTAACCGCGAACGAGTGAGGGATTGTTTCCAATTCTTCGAATCCTTCATACCACTCGTATAGTCCTTCTGCGCGGCCGTCCAGCTCAACGGTATCGATCGGACAAGCGGTATCCTGTGGAATCTGGTGTCATTCAGGCCATAGCAAGGTAAAGTCGCGAAGGGGGCGCCCACCACATGATTCGGGAATAATAACATTTGGCCTCGACTTAGGTCGAACTTGTAATATCTGCGTCTCCATGCCAACAAGTCGGGTGTTTGTATAGTAACCCACCCTTGAGTGGCATGGAGAGATGTGTCTCGGAGCAGTGCCTCATCAAGCTTCGCGATACGAGTTCGCCTCTCCTCGGCAGATCGCTTGCGTTCGTCCTCTTTTTCACTCGATGATGATATGGCTCGCTGGATTTGCTCGTGCCTCCATTGCTCCAGTTCACGGGTGTGCTCTAGACGACGTTCATGTGCGATCTGCTTCTGCTGGCGCATTTGTTCGAGGCGCTGCTCTTCGTTCTGCTTCTCTTGCATCTCCTTTTCCGCTCTGCGAACTGCTGCATACCGTATGTGTTCCTGAAGAAGAGTTCGCCTGCGTTCCTCTTCTTCTATTTCTCGACGTTCTTGTTCTTCCTTCTGCAATCTCCTTAGCTCCTGGCGCGCCCGCTCCTCTCGAAGGGCCTCCTCTTGCTCCAGCTCGCGTTGCCTCTGTAGAGCTAATCTTCGCCTTTCTTTCTCCTCTGGCGTCAAAGGTGCTAGCGGCGCTATATGAACGTAAGGTCGATATGGGAAGGAAGTAGGCTCTCTAGGAGGCGATGATGCCAAGCGGGACGGCGACTGCGGGACCGTGGACCCATCGACATCATTAAATTTGTACACGGCCTTCTCATCTATGTACTCATCCAGGGGTATTGGTAATGGTTTAGACCGCGTTCGCGTCGCAGTGTCCAAGGTGACTTTCTGATAAGAATAGTAGTTGACAGGGAAGATCAGATAAGGCGAGAAGAATCGCTCACAAAGTCCTTCGGAGGTGGTGTGGGTGGGTTATCGGACTCTTCATGTTGGTGGGAGCGACGTCCGAGGGTGAGGAAATGAGTGATGAAGTTGGATCTAAGACGCCGACGAGGAGGGCATGAGGACATGTCGATTGGCATCGTTAGGCTAGTCCAAGACAAGGAATGACGAAGGGATCCGTAGGAGATGGTGGTGGTTGCGTGCTAGGGAAAAATAAGCGGCATGCGCTCCGCAGGGAGTATTTGTTTGCCTGTTGCGATGGTTGACGGCGCTCATACGGACAATGATGGACAAAAACCACCACCAAACAAATATGTCCTTGGAAACCAAACACAGCGGTCCGCCCGGCCCGCATCATTATTGGATTTGAGGCCTTCAGTATTCCGGTCTAGCAGTGTAGGTGTCCGAATTCCTTCCTTCTGGTTCCCAATTCACCAACTTCGCGTCAGAAGTACAGAAGAAAGTAAACGCCCGAGTGGTCCAAGAGTATGCGCGTGCCATGTGACACTATATGTATGCTTAGTCATGCTTACCATTCGTCCAGACAAAAACTTCGAGGTTCGTGGGTGGAAACATGTTCGCTGTGGCATTGCGGAGAGTGGTCCAACGGCCTACATTCGCACAAAGGCTGCGCTACTTGGCATCTCAGGTGCCGCCCTCGAGGGTTGACTCACAGCTGTCACCGTCGCCGCCTCTGCCATCCGCCTCTCATGTCCCGAGTCTTGACTTCCAACCGACAGAACAAGAGCCGGAACGGACACAACGGACTGGCGCAAAGTCCTCCAAGGACTCATTGTCTTCCATCGAACGAAAACGACGATTGCTGGCTAGATTTTCCCTTGCTATCCTTGCAGTCGGTATTGGCGTGCAACTCGTATACTTGGGAAGAGAATGGGACCCGGAGGAATTCAAGGGAAAAAAGCTGGTATGGTTATTCGATATCCATTTCATGCGACCTGTTTACCACTGTCTGTTGTGATAGAAACTTGAGGATGCTCCCTCGACGCGCTGGGGCCGAATGAAGACACGAATTGCGGATTTGTTCGGCGTGAGTCTTCCGACCATTGTGCACCTGCCCTTCGTAGACTCTTGCAATCTTTCCAGTTATTCAGCGAACCAGTGTGGCAGGAACTGCTACCTCCACCACTCCCTCCGCAGTACCAAAAACCTCTCACACTCGTTATTTCTCTGGATGATCTTTTGGTGAATTCTGTATGGGATGTAGGTCGATCGTATTCATATCGTTATTAGTTTTTCTTTTGACTAAATAATGCGTTCAGCGACAGCACGGCTGGCGGGTAGCCAAACGTCCTGGCGTGGATTATTTCCTCGCATATCTCTCCCAGTTTTACGAAATCGTCATATTCACTTCACAGTATAGCTACGTACGTGTCGTCTTTGACCGCCTTGTACTTGATCTGTTCTAATAGCCAAGTTTCCAGACTGCCCACCCAATAATCGAGAAACTGGATCCCTATGGCTTCTCTATTAGCCACCGACTCTTCCGCGAACACATGCGGTCCACGGCCGAAAATATTGTCAAGGTATGTCGCTGTGTTGGAGGTCCCTTTTTCAGCGGGTTTAGCTATTCACAGGACCTCTCCTATCTGAACCGGGACCTCTCCAAGGTCATCGTTGTGGACACCCACCCGGATCATGTCTCCACGCATCCGGAGAATGCTATCATCTTACCCAAGTGGACTGGCAGTCCGGGAGACAGAGGGCTCATTGCCATGATTCCGTTCCTAGAGTGTGCGTTTTCCTCATCATGCCTTGCTATCGACACTAATGTTTGTCACAGCCATCGGTATCTACAAGCCTCAAGACATTCGCCCCATTCTTGAGGCATATAGTGGCAAAGACATTCCTATCGAGTATGCTAAGAAGGAGGCTGAGGCTCAGGAAAAACATGTCGAAGAGTGGAAGCAGAAACGGGGAGGCCTTTCTAGCGGAGGATTTACCCTCACTTCCCTCTTTGGCGGAGGCGAGGTGGGTAGAGATCCCCTCTTCCATCTTTTTTTTAATACCTCATCCCTAATTTACGTGATATTGCTACAGACAACGCACTCCCCTGTTCCTCCAACATACCTGGAGCAGAAACGAGCCGAGGCACAACAGACATACCGACAAGAGCTGGCTTATATCGAGACTAACAAGGCCACCCTTGACAAGATGATCGAGGAGCAGAGGCAACATGAGGCAAAAGAGATGTCCGGATCGTTGTGGAACATAATGACAGGAAAGAAGGCAGAGGGTGATAAAACGAGTCAAGCCAAAGGGGGAGAGGCACCCGCTCAGAGTTAGGTATTTCTAGACATTTTTTTTATTTTAGATATCATTCACCAGTGCGGATGGATGCGCTCACCCACTTTCTCCTGCACGCAATCTGACACACCACTCGCGCATTGGACGAGTATCAATGTGAAACCGCTCGGGAGCCTTCACGCAGGCGGCGTTGGCGAGAGTTAGTTAACTAGGGACAGTCGTCTCAGCATTCCGCGGGTCTACTATTATTTCCCTTCATGACCACTGTATCTGGACAGTTCGTGAGTTCAAGATCGCATCGCTTGGAGCTGGTGTGCACACCTCAACCTCCAAATCTTATATGCGGCATCAGTGACGTGGCTGTCGCTACTCAAGGCCAGCGCAAGTACTTCGGTGATTTGCTGGCACTCAGCAGGCTTCGGTGTCGTGCAAAGCAAGGCAACAAAAGAGTAGCCCCCCGGCAAATGCAAGGTGAGTACAAGCTTCTGAGTACGATAAGCTAATTTTAGAAAATCAAGCCAGTGGGCCTGCGTGTTGTTCCCCACGGCATTTGGGTCCCGGCTAAACGATGTAATCGTCTTTGTCTTCGCGGTTCGAAGGTGTAGATGTTGCCTCGGTTGCTGCATGCCTATACTGAAAATACAATTATCGAGGGTAAGATTATATCTGTGGTGATGTTGTCCTGCCAGCTCGTCGACATTCCGATTAGTAGGGAAGCTCCACCCTGGTTAGTTCATATCGATCTGCCACTAAAATGATCGCCGACTACTCCAAAAACCGTGCAGGCGGCTGCAATGAAATGTGGATTCCTTTCTGGTACGTACGTTTCAGCGAATGTTGACACAGACCAGTACAATAACGGGCTTTTTAAGATGGCCACCTTGACTCCTCACTTTGGCAACACTGCGAAGGCTTTGAATAATGAGCTGCTTCCTTTAATGCCGCTGAGGATGCTCGTACCACACACCATGCGCTATTCAGTGAAACTGATGTTGTGAGATAGATTGCAATTTGAGCATACCAGAATGGGAGGACAGACCATTCTGCGTGGCATACTCCCAAAAACGATTTCTCCGAAAAGCCTACTGTGACAATAAAATGCATGGATGTGTGGGGACAACAATCAAACATACCAGTTAATGGTTCCAGAGATTCACAAACTAGTCCATGTCTTGATAATTTTAGCGGGAGAAGAGTGCTCGATTATTTATTTGGCATACCGTGACCAGAATCCGAGTATGGTGCATTTTTGCATGCTGTGAAACAGCCAATCAGACCACGACCAACACGGTCAAGTGATTGTTTCATATCAGGTATTTTGTCGAATACGGTGGTCATTCTCATCCGCTTTTTCGGTGCGCACTGTCCCTCTGAGAACCAAGGCCAGTGATTCTGGCATTAAAACAACCCGGATCTATGCGAAAGCATACTACAGAATGAGGGAATGTATCAGAACTTAGCTCGGCCGATCTGCCGCACTGCCTCCACTTATGTGTATCGAGGCTCCTCCACGAGCCAGCAGCAGTCGATCACTATTCTTATTATACGATGAAACCGAGGTGGCTTCCTGGATCAAATGGCATACCATGGTAACTAACAACCTCCTGAGACAGGACCTCTAGGTGCGGTTCTGCGGACTTTGTCCGCCTCAACGCTTTACCACTGTTCTACTGCGTTGACCGAAACGAGGCACGGGTTTCATTTGAAGCATTTGATAAGAGTCTCGATACGTAATGACCGAAAGCCTCGAGACGCCAAGAGAACTCGAGTATAAAACGTTGGATTCAGAATAGATCGGGCACTCTCCCTTTTTCGTCCTGCGACTATGATTCGTCGAGCAATGGAGGACACGTATGGCCCTTGCATTTTTGCTGGCATTTTCATTGCCCTTGGTGTCGGGGCATTTCTCACTTCAACCCGTGCCAAGGCTCGCAAGGTGAGAACGCTATGTTGCAACTCGAAACGCTCGGTTTCCCTATTTGAAACTAGCTCGATCACATCCCTACAGTTGGGTCCTCCGCCTTACTGGGATCGTATTGGTCCGGGGTAAAATTTAGTATCAATGGGTCGTGTGTCGTACAGGAAGGCTATCACAAGGTGACGTCTTTCACTGTTTGATGGACTTACGGGTAGATTTACGCAAATTGGACGCAAATCGGCAGCACAAGACTGGCGCCTTCAAGGTTGCCACCTTAACATCTTGGCTAGTTATCTTGAACCGCAATCACCTCGAGGATATTATTAGGTCTTCCGAGAATGATTTGTCCTTTAGCGAAGCAGCAAAAGACGTGAGTGTCCATTATTTTGTTGGACCACTTGCCGCTGACCCTGTTTTGTATGAAATTCACAGACCGAACACACCCAATACATCCTTGGGCCAGAGATTGAACATAACCCTTATCACATCACAATCATTCAGTCCCAACTCACTCGTAGCCTTCCCAGGTTATATCCGGCTCTGAGAGATGAGTTGGTGGTCGCATTTGAGGACATATTGAATTTGAAGGACAATGGTGAATATATTACAACGCCTTTGTTGTTTGAAAACATTTATCCTGTATCCACAGAATGGAAGAGTGTTCCTGCGTTTGAAACCATGCGGATGGTTATCTGTAGGATAATACATCGCGTTTTCGTCGGACTTCCGCTATGTATGTCTTCTCTTGCATACTTCGCCGCCCCTGATTCGCATCGGTCGGCAGGCCGTGACCCTGGTTGGAATGCCCTCAACCTAGCAGCTTCCACTGCCACTTTAAAAGAAATAATGCTCTTAAGGCTTATACCGAGATACATGATTTCGTGAGTTCTGCTCCGCGTTCGAGTTTGTCGTGGGACGCATTCGTACCACTTGTCCAGGGTACTGGGAAAATACGTAACCAACGCGAACAGAAGAACAGCAAGAGCGGCTAAATACATTGGCCCCATCGTCGCGGAGCGATTGTCACGTATCCATGGGAGCAATAGGGAATGGAGTAATAGGCCTGTGAGTAGCTCTGCGCGACTTTTCCCCAGACAACCTATACGAATTCGGAACAGGACGATTTTTTGCAGTGGTGCCTAGATGAGGGAACAGAAGCATCAACCACACAATTGACACAACGTATATTGACCCTCAACTTTGCGTCTTCCCATGTCAGTGCCTGCTTCTCTGGTACTGACGTGTTTTGACATACTACCTCTCGACCCTGTCTGATGCAGACATCCACAACTGTCCGTGTATCATTGTTATACCCGGCTTTTCACCGAACCATTGGATAGATTTTCACACAAGCTCTCTATCGTCTAGCAGAAAACCCGAAGCACGTCCAGTGCCTCAGAGAAGAGGCCGAGACTATCGTCGACACCGATGGGTGGACCAAGGAGGCTATTGCCAAAATGCGATATATTGACAGCTTTTTAAAAGAGACTCAAAGATTTGAAGGAATCTCAGCTGGTGCGCACGACTCCCCGAAGTCTTACGCCAGGACTGAGGTCAGGACCCTAGTGTTGACAATACGAAAAGCTGTGAAGGATGTCACCCTATCGGACGGAACGTTAATTCCAGAGGGAACTCATGTTTCCATCCCCACTTATGCCATCCACCACGATCGCAATGTATACGAAAATCCGGAGACATTTGATCCACTTCGATTTGTACATCTTCAAGACAAGCTAGGTGGAGGTACCAGATATCAGATGGTCGCTGTTCACTCTGAGTCTCTGGGCTTTGGTTTAGGGAAAGCAGCTTGGCATGTATTCCTTCGACACCCATGGCCAGTGTGCTAACTACCACTTGGTGTGTTGCCTATGCAGCCCTGGCAGATTCTTCGCTGCGACACTGCTCAAGAGTATGCTTGCCCATATTATTTTGTCCTATGACATGAAACTCGAAGACAATGCCACACCTCCGAGGAGCAAATACCGTGGCACAACTATTCTTGCTAATCCTACTGCCAAGATCATGTTTCGAAGAAGAATAGACCAATATGCTATTCTTGATTAGCATCGGCGTGTACGAGTACATGTAGGCCGAATTTCTTTGACAAGTAGATGGTGCTCTCAAACTTCGTGAATATCATTGCTATCGCATCAGGGCACGCGGGCAGAACGGGGTAAAACGGGATTCAAATATAGGAATACAAGAAGCCGAGGGCAATTGTAGAAAATTATTGGGTGAACACCAGGAAAACTCATGTGGTGTCACTCTGACCTGTTCTTGATTGATTTTACAGTGTCCTCCATGTTGTGAAATGGTTATAGTAACGGAAATGTATAACACGTACTTGGCATGTATTGCATGTTTGCTTGCGTGGAAGGCAAAACAGCACATGTAGTCATTATTACAGGGAATCTCCGTGGGTGGAGTCGATTTATAAGAGGGCGTACATCAAGGTGACGTTTGTGGCCAGGGATCGCGTAGTATCCGATTTTTCACCCATTGCATATAACACCCCTTACACAGACAGGCGTCTTAATGATAGTCAAGTCTATATGCGCTCAACGCAAGAGTTACAACATACCAACTGGGCACAATTAACATATGATACAATCCTTCGTCGACTCTGACTTGACCAATTTCGCCTCCAACCGTGCTCTTAAGGTACCATCGGGGAACAAGTATCGTGATTTTCTATGGAAAAGGGTAAGATTGTGCATAGAAAACGGTGCGGAGTACGAGCACACATACTCATACAACAGCTGTGACCCTGCACCATCCACCAGGGAGGCAATCACAGCACTTGTATAACGCACACCGTTATCGGACCATGAATCTGATTTTGTGTTCAACGTTTCGGGATCGCCTTTGAAAGATTTCAACAACTCGGTGGACGGCAAACAGATCAGGATTCTTACCTGATGGGTCAGCGTGTGACCTTCCTCGCCGTGCAAGTTTATGTCCGTGTGATCGCAATCGAACGGTAATTGGCGAGCTACTACTCCGCAGTGGTGATAAGGTCGCCGCAGTAGTTGATGTTGACGTTTGAGCTTGTAGGGCAACATGCTGTGGATTAACAGGCTGTAACAGGACGTAGCTGTTTCCAGCATGGCGATGCTTATCCTGAGGAACAAATTGGTTCCCTTGAATAGACGAGAACCGTACGTGGGTCATGCCGTCGACGTTGTAATCATACATTGTATACCGGAACTGCCAGTTCCTGTCCGCGACAGGTGAAACGCGTGAATGAGGGTGTAATCCATAGGCTCCATTCCAGCCCGAAGATGGTTTTGCAGGTGGTGGCGGGACCTCGATGATGAGTTGAGCATCGAAGTACGCGGGCGAGCTCGATTCAAGAAGGGTGACCATTACATGCCATGTACCACCACTTCGGGTTTTTCCTCGCGACCCGTTCAAACACGGGGCATCGGTATCAAAGAAGGTGATACACCACATCCGTCCTGTTCGGTAAATCAAGCCGCCCGTGTAAGTTACATACCAAGGCAAGTGACTGGATGGTATTACCAGATGCAATGAACTCCACACTTACTCTACCCACAGCTCGCATTCGTCGCTGCCAGAGCATAACATCAAACTTCACGATGAACGCACCGTCTTGGGCAGACTCCGTCACCCAGACTTCGTCAGGTGGCCTTGAGCCGAGTAAGAGCGAATCGGATGCTGTCGAAACATTTACACGTCATACCTCCTGCAGACCCTGATACACGTGCATACCTGCGTGCAATGAAGAGACCCTGAGACCATGGACACCTTGAAACGGGGGCCTCTTAACGCGAAGAGCATGAAATAACGACTGATTGGAGCTGACAAGGCAAGCCCGCCTTACATCCGACACTGCAGCTAACCCGAGCTGTCCAGCAAACGTCAACAGTGCAACGAGCAGCTCCTGACGATAGTTGACAATTGCCCAATATATGGGTGTGTGATCTGCCACAAACCGCTCCTGCAAAATTTCGGGCAGAGCAATTCTGCGATCCGCACATGTGTTAGCACAAGAGGAGAGGACTTCGTGTGAGCCCTGTGAGGCGCCAGCATTAGGCTGGCAGGGTGGAATGACAAGGTCGTGGATAATGGTTAGGACGGACTGACGAACTTGTTTAGCCGACCTCGCAGAAGTGAACGGGAAAAGAGATAGCCATGAGCTGCTGGGACGTTGACGCGGCTTCTGCAGACGCGATCGACCGGTACGGGTTGGAAGCGTCGTATGAAGGTCGCCTGAAGGACGAGAAGACAATGATCGATCATTATCACTATGGAGTCGGGAAGAGAATGGGCACGATTGTCTTATAGTTGGACCGTTCGGCGCTGCGGGATGTACCGTCGAGGACGAGGCGGTGGGTTGAGGCAGCTCCTCGTTAGGTGGATTCAAAGGTATTGCATCATACGCAGGAGGCGAGTCGACTTCTCCGGGATTATGGGCGAAGCCAAGTTTTTCTGGTGTAATTATAACCATCTGCGACAAGTGGTAATAGTTTAGAGGAGGGTATAGACGTGGAAGTCCAGTGTCATCGGCTCACGAGGACGAATGAGGTTCGGGGTTAGTTAGCGCTCACCTCGGTCAACTAGTCCATCATGTAAGGTTGCTGTGGACATCGTCACATGAATGCTATGGGGTCAAACTTGGCAGATGCGGCAGTGTCTTCAGCGCTCACCTATTACTGTATTACACCTTCCACTGGCTGCCGGTACTAGCTCACTTAAAGACCGGTGTTGTGTCCAAGTTGTAGCCTGTGGAAAACATGCCTACTACTCGCCGCGACTCAGCAAGCTCGAAGGTGGCTCCAGTTTCTTGGACGTTGCTTCCGCTGAAACGGTCTTTTCATGTTCGATTCCTCTTCTTAGACGGTTTGTCTTAGGCAAAACAAAGACTCCGAAGAAAGGAGACAGTTTGAAGATAGTCAATTACGGTCTGCCTTGAGTCATTGGCAGATTCCTCTTCTCAAGATTCCGCTGTCGTCACCCAGCTAGCATTCCCCGAAAGTTACTGTCAATTTAAGAAACTCTACGAAGTCTAGACCCATCGTGCGTACATAGAGTCCAATCCCTTCACGATGCATCCGAAGTATGTGCTGCTAATGAATTAGCGCGCCTACCATCAACCACTCCCTTCCATCTTTGCCTATCCCCACCCTCTGACCTCAGGTTTCACCCGTCTCCTGGACATCTGTTGTATCAAAAAATTGGTGAGGTTCCCCAAACTGCCCAACAGGTATACCATTTTTATGCATCATCTTAGTAAGGTAGATCAAATGAACTGATCTCTGGCTTTTGGAGATGAGTCTTGTTTCACCTGAGTTTGTCTTCGGAATGTTATCATACGTTTTGTACATCCGCACTCACAACGGATACATGTATCTAGCTGGCAGCATTGTATAGTCACATGGGGCCACACCGTCACGGGGCTGTCTTAAACTTCCCAAGGTAAACGGTCTAGGGCGCAAACGATTTGCATGTCTCCCTGGTTTCTGTTGTACTGGGCAGAGATGATGCATATGGGCAAGTATTCTTGTAGCGAATTTGGTACAACTACCACTTCTCTTGGAGAGGATGCAGATCTGGAACCTCCAAGGAGGGATGGTGTCACAGAGTGAGACACCTGCTTCGTAGATCCCGGAGCCGATGTAATGGCCATCTCTTGTTCACCGGGAGGCCCACTGCGTGATATCACTGGCGGGTTTGGTGCACCAGATACGAAGGCCTGACGGCGAAGAGAATTAGAAGTAGAAAAGCGAACACTAAAGTTCATAGAACGCTCCAGTACGATGGCTCGTCACCTGCTCGTGTCCAAGGGCTTTGCACAACTCTTCGAAGGCGTCATGCAACGGAAAGCTCAGTAAGTAATAGTACACACGTTCCGTCATTCGATGTCAAATCTTCGAACTGCAATCAGACCAGATTGATCAAATTTCGAACCGAAGCGAAGTAGGTCACCCACTGCCTCGGCCATACACTGGTCTGAGAGAGACCTCCAGTGACGCTACACTTTTGAATACTTCGGTGACCTCTCTGATTGGATGCAGACGAGTCGGCTAAGCAAAGGAATTCAGTTAGGCGTCAATATTATGGCTGGCCACAGTGACGCTTAGAAGCTTTGCAGATTGGCATGATAGTTGATTCCTTCGTCGGTACACTGCCACGAGCCCCTCTGCAGCGCTGCCCTTGGACGACACCAGGTAGATTCACCAGGTTAGCACCAATTGCAGACTAGGGCTTATAGTAAGCGTATCTAGTACAGGATAAATGAAGCTTGCAGTCTCCTCGAGGCTCGGGGATTTGAACGGTCACACGGTCGATGAAATCTTACCTCACTCATTAGTGGTGGCCCTTTCCTGCCCTTTCATAATGATATCAGATACATGCCATACTTATTCGCCTCACGTCACACCAGCGGAATTGAAGGGCCCGCCACCGGGAGCTGATCATTGTTGGAATGATGTGGATGCTAAAATAAGGCTTAAGTGGTATAGGTCGGGTCACGTGCTACTATTGGACGCTGTCTACATTACATAAACGTGTTTGCTGCTAGCAGCAAAAGTGCACAAAAGAGTAGAAAGTAGTCCCGGTTTGGTTAAGCTTTTATCGTATTACAGCCTCGTCTCCATCCAATCAGAATATTGCTGAGTATTCAAAAACCCAGGCGCGATCTCGGACCGAGATTGGGGCGAATAGAGTACTAACGGCTCAGGGAGCGATAAACTGTACTATATATAATGGTGCTGCTACACTTGACGTTTTTCTCTTCGTCTCGACTACGGCTTATGCGTCATGGCCCCCTCTACTATGGCATGGCTGTTGGGGGCGTTTCTTGCCTGCATTGTTGTATATTTCGTTCAGCCCACCGTCTTCAAGAGAAACTCGGCTCCCCTTCCCCCGGGCCCTACGCCGCTTCCTATCCTCGGAAACCTGTTCGATTTACCCAAAGAAAGACCAGAGCTCGCCTATGCAGAGTGGGGTAAAAAGTTTGGTACGGTACTCCTTGGCGCCTGAAGCCTCTGTATGGAGAGGGGCTCACACAGTCTCTCACAGGGGACATTATTCACCTCCAAATCTTCGGCCAGCACCTTGTCATTCTTAATTCTAGCAAAGCCGCTGTCGAGATGCTCGACAAGAAGAGTGTCAAGTATTCTGACAGACCTATTCTTCCATTTGTCGGCGACCTCCTTGGCTGTAAACACAGCTTGCCGCTCCTTCCATATGGCGATACGTTCCGCAAAACCCGTAAACGTTTCCATCGCATAATTGGAACCCGCACAGCCGTAGAAGGATTTAGTGATGTCGAGTCAATGGAAATCCACAAGTTCCTGAAGCGTGTACTTGCTGACCCTGAACGACTGGCTAATCACATCCGAATGTGCGTGAGCATTCTCTTAGCTGCGTGAGACCTCATTAAATGTAGCGGGTGCAGGTCTGTCGGCAGCATAGTTTTGCGAATTGCGTACGGTTACCAAGTCAATGAAGAGAACGACCCCCTCATTAATCTTGTCCGCGAAGCTGTGAGCATTTTTGCAAAGGCTTCTGTTCCTGGAGCCTTCTTGGTTGATTTCATCCCAATACGTACGTGCATTCATGGAATACTATGTAGTATCTGAAGTGATTTCCCTTGTAGTTAAGTACGTCCCAGAGTGGGTCCCTGGTGCCGGATTCCAGAGGCAGGCGCGTGAATGGAAGGTACTTACGGACCAAGTGACCGACGTACCATACAACTTCGTCAAGAGCCAGATGGTATCCCATTCTGAATTATGGACATTATTCAGTACTTATTTTCTCTTAGGAAGCTGGTACGGCGCCGAAGTCCTACACTTCACTCTTACTAGAAGGTTGCATGTCAAACCTGAGTGAGGAGGAAGTCAATTCTATCAAGTGGTCTGCATCTGCGTTCTTCGGTGGTAAGCAAGCACTCCAGTGTTTCTACCGTAATTAGCCTGTTTACCACTGGTTTGCAGGTGGTGCAGACACTGTAAGTGCATCACGCCAGTAGTCCACTGATGCTAACCGTTATTCTATCAGACTGTTGCTGCTATGCACTCCATGTTCTTGGCTATGGTCCTTTTCCCAGAGGTGCAAAAAAAAGCCCAAGCCGAACTCGATGCTATCGTTGGGTCTGAACGTCTTCCAACACTTTCAGACCGTCAATCGCTCCCTTATATGGAAGCTCTCCTGAAGGAAATCCATCGTTGGCATGCAGTCTCCCGTCTAGGCAAGCTCTTTACCTTATTGAGGATGTGTCTTACACCAAAACAGGTGTTCCACACCGCACCTCTGATGATGACATCCACAATGGCTATTACATCCCTAAGGGGACTTTAGTCATACCGAACATATGGTATTAGTACTTCATTTGAAAACTGAATATCACACTATTTACTTTCCTGCAATAGGGCCATGCTCAATGATCCCCATTCGTATACGAATCCAATAGAGTTTCGCCCAGAACGTTTCCTCGTGCACGATGGTCAGCAACCCGAACAGGATCCCCACACCATCTCCTTTGGCTTTGGTCGACGGTCAGTCAGTTGTGAAGTTGATATCATGTACCGTACTCATTCATGCTCAGTATCTGTCCAGGTCGGTGCATCTTTGGCCGTAATACTAGTTTGAATACCACTCAATTGGACGTCAGGTTTACAACTTGCTGACGCATCAGTGTGGCTGCTGACTGCGATGACATTGGCCGTTTTTAACATCACGAAAGCTGACAACGATAATGTCGAGATCACGCCAGAAACTGATAATTCATCCACAGGAGCCAGGTATGAACTTCGCTGTCGACACTGACTCTAGCGTCTTTCGGTTCAGGGCGCTGACCTGTCGTATTTTTATAGCCACCCGAGAGCTTTCAAATGCTCTATCCTACCTCGATCTGCCAAGGCCCTGGAACTCATTCAACAGGATGTTCAATACTGAATAGATTGTATACTAGGCTGATCGTACACCACTTGCTAGAGTATACTTGTATTTAGATTCCGCTGGTGTGACGTTGCTGGCGAGTGATATGTACGTACATATGTGAATGCATCACTCCCCTAGGCAGACTAAAGACCCTATGGAAGACAATCCTTCTCTCGTGCATGACTTAATAATTCGCGTTCGTCCATAGACTTCTAATACGCTGTAACTACAAATGTACTAGTACATTTAATGCTACTTCATCGTCATTGTATATACAAGACCGCAACTTTACTCTATGAAAGACAGACTAGGGACTGCGAATGAGATTCATTAATTAATTTATTAGACCGTAAGTACTACATCATGGTACCGATGATAACGACGTTGTCATCACCGTACTGTAGGGGTCCTGGTGGTGGCTGTTGGCGTGACACCGCTGCGTTGGTGGTAAAGGCAGCGGGGAGGGCCATCTTCATCAGTGTACCGTAGTGGTGGTGGTGGTCGGCATGGGCGCCGCTGCACGTTTGGAGTGGGAATGGTGCGGTTGCCGTTGTAGTCGTGGTCGTGGTCGTCAGTCTAGGTCATGCCAAGGTGGTGATGGCTATCAGCGCTGGCTGAGTGATGGGGAGGGCAGTCCTTGACACCGCACTGTGGTAGTGGTCGTTAACGTGGGCTGAAACAATGGGGGGGGGGGGGGGCATCCTCATGGTCGTGCCGTGATGGTGGCTGTCGGCGTAGGCGCTGCTGCACGTTGGGAGTGGGAACGGTGGAGTGGCCGTTGTGAGGTCACGTCGAGGTCATTGTAGTCGCGCCGTGGTGGTGGTCGACAGCGTGGGCGCTGCTGCACGTTGGGAGTGACTGTCATAGTCGTCGTCGCGCCGTGGTGGTGATCGTCTGCATGGGCGTTGCTGCACGTCCAGTGGGTTTGGTGGAGTGACCGCCATAGTCGTCATGTCGAGGTAGTCGTCGGCATCGTCGTGGGTCATGCCAAGGTGATGGTGGCCGTCGGCGCTGGCTGGGAGTTGGGCGTTACCGATGGAGGCAGTGGACATTGTTGTGTCGTCGTGCTGCTCGCTGTACAATGGTCATGGTCGGTGTTAAATACTCGTGGTCGTGGGGTGGAATAGCGTTGCGGTGGTGGTGGAGGCGAAGCATCGTCAGCTTGCAATAACCGGCTTTGGTAGTAATGGAAATAGTTAATCTCAGGACTTCTACAGGTCGTTTAAACCCCTACTACTGACAAACAAATCATCTCAACGTACACGTGTACATTGAACACGATGGGAGTACGTCCTGGCGAAACTCCTGACAACTATCGCTTACCCAGTAACAGCATGATTCCGATCGGCTCACCCATCATCCGCCATACCTACTCACGCGCAACGGAACGCGAGTTCCGTCTTCTCCTGCTACTTTGGGCCTTAGTATCATTCCCATGCCAATCTCAATTTGCGTTCCAGGCCCATCCCTCATCTCAAAAACGAAGTCCTTCACCAGAACTGATAAAACTGCCTAGGTGAAATTATGTCAAGATCCTTCATCGAGGCAGGGTGGACCGGATGAAAGATACCTTGATTTCAGCCACTGCAAATCCCCTTCCAAGACAAGTCCTTGGTCCGTCTACGAATGTCAATAGATGCCGGTAACCTTGTACTTCCTGCGCTGCCTTTGGAATGGCACCCAGCCATCGTTCAGGCAAGAACGCCTTTGCATCCGCACCCCAAATAGCAGTGGAGCGATTAATACAAGCGGTGGGTATGCAGATCCGGGTTCCGCTTGCTACAGCGATCCTGTCGACTAAATCACCAGACTTGGTGTATACAGGCTCTGAGATGGGAATGATATCATCTTCTATTGCCTGCAACAAGGCATGAGCTAATACAATAGAGGAACGTTTAGAGGGTAACGCACCACACGTGTGAACTCTGTTAGGGGAGGGTGGAGACGGAGAGTCTCGTGGACAACAGCATCCAAGTAAGGGAGAGTGTTGTTGAGTTGGTCATACGTTGGATCGACACCAAAGGCTAAAAGTTCCTCTCGCAGCTTGGATTGAATGCTGGTGTTTCGTGCAAGTTCAATTAACGCCCAGGTGAGGCTAGCTACACGGGCCAGTTAAGTGATCAAACGTGCCGTGGTCGCCGACAGTACTTACTTGACGTCGTCTCATAGCCTGCTGCAAGTATTATTTTCATCTGTTCACGAGGGGTAAATTGGTATATCGTTGTGACAAGGTTTGCTTACTTGAGCTAGAACTTCTTCCCGTGTCAAGTGGAGCTCAGCACTATCCGTATCGTTGGCCTTGACTAGGCACAGCGTGTGTAAGAAGGGCCAAGTTTGTCAGCTCCAAAGGACTTACTCAGAACCCCAATGATCGACTTTTCCTCTTTCCCATCAAGAGCCCCTTTCTCTTTCTCATTTTTTGTTCTCTCTAGCAACGTGTTGGAGATATCTTCCATTATTTCTTGCATTTCTTGCAACAACCTGTGTCTGGGCGTTGGCACATATGAGAGTATAGGGAACACTTGTGCAAGGAGGATGAGATCAACATCAGCAATAATCTTGGAGCTCTTAAAGGTCGACGCAAAGGAGTCAAATATTTTGGTCACGGAGGCTGGTTTGCCGTCAAGAGAGCCGAAATCGTGAGAGAAGCCTGCGAGCCCAATGGTGTCGAGCCTGAAAGGCAACAACCGATCTGAGACTAGGTCGACCCACCGAAATGGAAACGAGCTCACGATATATGATTCATCCTTTACCAGAAAACATTTCAGTTCCTACGACGAGATTATAGCATGGCTTGCACGTACCAATTTTGAACCTCGATGACAGCACTGTCACCAGAGCTCGCATCGATTAGGGACTCCCACGCAGCCTTCGCCTGCAATATGACATTGATAACACTGAAAATGGGTTACATTTCAAATTACCTTGTAAGCAGAATGAAAGAAAATGGGTGTTATATTTCGTATGGTAGCATGGCTGAATGCGGGCGTCAAGGATTTGCGTTGCCTTAAAAGGTAAATAACAACCATCCATCCGCCGTGAATACTCACGCCTACCTCTTGTGGGCTTCGCCTTGTACCGTCTGTATCCCGTTTCCGAACTGGAAATAAATGTGACATGAAAATGACGAAGGACCCATTGCGTAACGTGACCTACATTGCGCTCCATGAAACGTCTGGTGGAAGGAAGAAGTAAGTATGTCCATGTTTCCCTAGCGTAGAAATGTGCAATGGCCTTGGGATCGCACAGCACGATCTTATTCCCCCCAAGGGTAGTAGGGACTTCATACACTGGGCCATACTCCTTAGCCCACTGTTCGAAGAGGGATCCTGTGACAATTGATTTGAAAAGATCCTTGGAACAGCCATAAATGAGGTTCGTTCGGGGAGGCCCTCGAAGGCGAGTCGTCTTGAATTTCCTCCGTGCCGCCAAGACAGTGGCATGCAGAGTCCAGATAGCAACAATTACTGCTGCAGCATCAAGGACACTGGCTGAGCGAGCTGCAACTCGTACTTTATCGTAGAGACGTGTCAGCATAATGTACATATCTTGATGTCGTTTCAGACCACAAGAAGACAACCAAATTTATAGTTACCTTTTTTTTCGGAGTTTGTAGTCACTCGTTATCACTCCGAATTTGTTCGGTTCTGTCAATGAAAAGGCGCTTAGATTAGCCGATTTAGACCGCCCGGATCAGCAAAACGTCAAATTACATGCGGCCTACACTCTTGCTGAGTTTTTGAATACTCAGGAAGCACTCTGATTGGTTGGGGACGGGATTTACGACAAAGTTTAACCAAACGGGGACCCCCGTCTTTTTCTCGGCTACGCATTGCAGATAGTGGTAGGCTGTGTCGGTTACACCGTTGTCGGCCCCCACCCATTCGGCACTTTAGTTTTTTTTTACCACCCACCGCTCAACTGTGTACACACAAAATTGACTACTAGAACAGTTGTTTTATACGACTCGGATACTATGATAGCTCGAAGCATTGATATACATGTAGTTGCTGAGATCACAAAAAATGCTGGTTTAAAGGGATTCCAGAGTCCAGACCCAAGTTGTCACTCTTGGAAGTCACAATTCTCACCACAAAATCTGTGCGAGCACCAGTGACATATGGTAACGTTTATGTGACTGCCGAATAGGTGGGTGCCGACGACGGTGTTACGAACCGATAGTAGTAATATCCTCTTCTGGAACGTCATCGTAATTAGTGATAAATGACGCAACGGAGAGTTGGAATGGTTTTACAAAAACAGACATAGGCTGGGGTCTGAGCCCCTTGAAGCATTTACTTCGCCACTATTCCTCGACGGTGCGCCAGATGCAATCTTCACCATAGTTTGCGGGCTTGCAATTTCAAAATTTCTTCGTGTGTGGGAAATCAAGGGAATCAAGATTGATGGCTGGTTAGCTATATTTGGAGTGGGTTAGTCTTAGATCAGGAAATAGATAGGGTGAACCGTACAATAGAGCTAAGCTACTCTTGGTCTATTGTTTTCGGCCTGTCTTTGATAGCACTGTCATGGTCTGCAAATATGTGAGAGTTTGGGGGTCAAACCGCTGAAGACGCCAGAGTATTGTAACATGATGGTGCACGAGAAACCCATGCCCGTCGGAGAGTGCCAATGATATTTTTTTGGGGAATGACAAACTATATAGCAGACAAGGAATGTGACACACCTTATCGTGACGAACTCTTTCCTCACCGAGACAGTCCTGAGCCGGTTGTACCTGTAGGGGCTGCACAAACACCATGTACTATAGGTGTCAGAGCTAATTTCGTGTAGTCCACATGTGTGGCATGGGAATAAAAACATAGGGTGTCCATCCTCACTCTAAGATGATGATGCGCAGCCACAAGGTGTGAGCAACGAAATGAACCGCAGCTGTTTGTTGTCCCAACTTGTTGGTGGCAGCTAAGTATACCTATATGACCATTAAGATGTGTCCGGGAACTCGAATCGCTATTTCGGTTCATGCGTCCCGGAAAGTCCCTGAGCGCGACCTGTGAGTCCGCAGAGATTGTAATCATTTGGGCATTGACCTGCCTGCAGTTGGACCGGATATGATTGCATTGAGAGGAATCCGCGCCGGACGTAGTGCAAAGTCTTGGACTACCCACGGCAGCGATGTACGTGACCAGGAGGAGACTAGGGACAGTAGATGCCGGGGTTCACGGTCAGTCACTGAACTGGCGAAAAACGGAAGGAACACGCACGCTTCCTGGAGCACGTTGTTGAGACTGTGTCCCCAGGGAGGTAGCGAGGGTGGTGGTGGTGGGCCCCATCAGCGGAGGACCATGCGGATATGGAATGTTGTAACTTGTGGTAGTCTCTGCTCAAATGTACGGACGTCGTGGTAGGTAGGGGGGATTGCCTGGAGCAGGATGGCGGCAAGAATACATATCGGTGCAATGGTTAGAGAGAGAAGGTTGCGGACAGTGAACAGTCTCCAAAACCACGCGTAGCGCAGTGGGCGACGGTTGCGCGGCGGGTTGTTTTGGGCGGGGGGCCAACGGTTGAGAGGACCGCATAGTGGGCCTTTGAATGGAACTGACCAGGCAAGAATCTGTGTGGTACCCACTCCACTGGCGACTTCATTACGCGTATTTATGTAGGAAAGAACGACAGATAGGCTTGCAAGTTGGCTCTGAAGTGTTCGAGAACTCGTGAACGTTTTAATTGTTGAAGCGCGTTCGACATGGCCTTCAAACACGCCGACAAACCTGGGACAGGTCTTTGACAACGGGAACAATGTTGCCAATGCTTTCCGGCGGCATCTGTCCTCAACCATTTTCATTGTCTGCGGCGACGAGCAGAGTGGACTGCGAACGCGTACGACAGCGAACACTCTGGCATGTCGACGGTGAGTAGCAAGGACGGGATGCGATCAGCGACTCACTACAGTGGGACGCAGCATCAAAACTCGTTTCTTCTACTACAGCATGTGCAACATTCAACTACATTGTTCCTGGCAATTGAGTGACAAGCATGCTCCATTGATCGAATGCCCAGAAATCGTTTGCCACATCAATTTCGTCTCCTATTCGCAGCTCGCCTTCCAACGAACTATCCCTGGAGCCGGACAACACTACTCCAGAGTAGCCCTCGTCTATAGCGGAGACGACGAATGACGAAACCGCAAGAAGAGTTGCAAGGTGTGAGAGCCTCAGACGGTTTTAAAGACGCTGATGAGGGTGTTCCCCGTATGTGCTCCATCTGGTTAATTGATACCGGCCATCTTGCATCCCTTCCTTCGCCCCCTCACTAGAAGCCCTCTGGATGTTCGCACTCGCTATACTGGCATTACACCAGAGACCATGATCTCACCTTGAGGCGTGAATCTTTTCTCCCCATGACTTGACAGGTGGTCTTCGTTTTACTTTACAGCACCCGACATATCGTGCCCACCACCTAACCTGATCACGATGGTAGCCTGCTAATCGGAGCTCTAATATAGCTCGATACGGTGATTGATGGCTTCTTCCAGATTGACTATTGTGGACTATTCGATGCACCCCTTCCATAGGCAAAAGAAAAACGCATGGAATGAGGTTGGCCAATTGGGATGACCCACTGGGCGGGAGGTCCAACGCCGATTGACCGCAATTGCCTCGTTTTCAAGTCCACAATTTCATTCTTCGCCACTTTACAACGCTCTTCGGAGTCTCCTAGGGGATGACGTTCCGTTCTTTTCGGTCGCGGGAGATCTTATCATCCCGAATTCTATCTTCGAACGTTTGATTACTCGGAGAGAAGCTCAAGGGGACTCACTATCATTGCTTCCTTCGCCAGAAAAGGTGTAGTGAACCAGGCGGAAGCGAAACTGCGCTAAGGTCAGCATTGGAACACGACGTCTGAAGAATTGTCTTGTGCTGGTACGTGATGTACTGGCAGCAGCCTGGAAGTCTGACCACTGGGGCGTCCTGATCACACTCGGTTTCTCGAAACTTCTTTCCATATCCAAAATCAACTTCAGAAACTTGACGTGACGGTCGATATATTTCGCTTGAAAGAACTGTACACGAAACCCTGGTCCTGATCATGCCAGATCTCTTCGCCTCTTTACTGCTAACCTTCAAAATCGATTCCACAAAATGTTGTGAACAGTTTTCTCCTTCTCTCCTCCGTCAACCGACGAGGAAATAACTTCGGCATGAACAAGACTCGACTCGATCTCCTGCCTCGTTCCAGTCAGTCTTAAGTACAACAAGCTCAAGTACCTCATGCCATGGTACCGGCGCTCATACAATGCCACTACCTTGTAGCTTGTTTGGAGGGCCTCGAGTCTTCCAAGTGCTTTCAGCACGAACATTTATCGCAAGGCGACCTTCCGAACAGTTTTACAGCCCTTCGTCGAAAGGTCATCGTCAGACTCGACGATATCTGCGTTACAACATCGACTGGCATGGATAGCTGGTGAAGCGACTCACGTGCGTCCTCTCAGTCGTTGTACTCAACCGCCTGGCTAACGTTGTACCAGTACCAACGCATAAACCGCTTTAGTTGCTACTCTTATGACGCAGTAAATGATCACCTCTCATAAAACGGAAAAAAGAATCACTCAGTACGTGCCCAAGGTATGCATTCCTTTGGTAATTATGCGGCCTTTAACACGACGTACGGGACCGGAACGGAAACTTCAAATTTCCATTGACGTCATAAATCCCATACCCGGGTTCCTGTTTATCAGAATAAATATGCGCAAACTATCCGATGCCCCCTCGAGGTGTGTTCTTGAGGTCTGTACATCGGCTGTCGAGCATATTGTAGTAGCCCTGCGTCCGGGAGAATAAGATCGTGATCAGCCTCCGAGACCGGATACCACACATAAATGTTCACTGCTGATGCTAGCCACAGCGCTTACGGTGTTGTTCTGTACCCCGGGAGACGTCTGCGAGGGCCAACCATTCTGTATAGACAAGAACACAAGATGTCAGTGAGGATAAGAATTCACAGAGCACAACAGTCTTCCCGCAACATTCCTGAAAGCCTTCATTCGAACGCGAATCACCACATACCTCGTCAAAATACATCTTCTCTCCATCTCCATTTTGGATAAACCAGTTCATTTCGTTCTGCACAATTGGCCACGCTGCATCTCCCGTTGTCGCTATTTGTGAAAAGAACGGCAGTACATATATGCACGGTAATCAGATCAATTGCATCAAGTATGTCCTGCACTCCCCCACGCTCTTGGTAACCATATGCCTTTTTGCTCACAGTGACAGGTATCCGGAGGTCCAAGAGCGCGCTCTTGGCTTGTTGCACTTGGGCGGCAAGATCTTGGTGGGAAAGGACGTTGTCAAGAAGTGGCCCGGAGCCAAATTGGACAAGTCGAGTGACGAAGGGGGCTTTGGGATTGTCATGAAGGGTTTGGAAGAGGGTATCTCTCCATGATTGCCACTGGCCCACCGCAATCTTCCAAATTTCATAGGGCACTATTTCCCACCGTGTGACGACCCCGACCAATCACTTTTATTGCGCTTATAATTTCTATGCTGATGAAGGCAAGTTACCTTGTTGAAGTCTTGGTGCGATATTGAAACCTATCCCAAACATCCCAGAGCATCTGAGGTCTCCTTTTCTGTAAGTAGTCTGGGGTTGCCCTGCCACTTACTTAAAGCTTAAAGCTTGGAGTCCAGGGGTTGATTGCAAATATATAGGTTCTGAATATTAGATTAGCCAGGGTCTAGAATATGTAAACTGGATGAACATCATAATCTACTTCTTCAATAATTGCAACTGGACATATTCATAATAATTTCCTCCCAATGCAAGCAGCTCGTCATGGGTACCAGCTTCGCTAACACGGCCTTCCTTGATGAAGTAACTAGGGGAGCAAGTCAGTCTTTGTGCAAAGAACACAACAATGATGGCACTTGCATGCAATCGGCATTTTGAATGGTGGATAGGCGGTGAGCAATGGCGATTGTCGTCCGACCCTTTGCGGCCGTGTCAAGCGCATCTTGCACAATTTTCTCTGAGTTTGAGTCCAACGCAGAAGTTGCTTCGTCCAAGAGGAGGACCTTAGGTTTACGAAGAAGAGCACGCGCAATGGCAATCCGTTCTGTGGGCATCAAGCTATCAGTCAGTGATGTTAGAGATGTGGTTTGTCACTCACGCTTCTGCCCGCCAGACAACTGTGATCCCTTGCCGCCAACTTGAGTTTCGAAGCCACTAGAGATTCATTCAGAACATATCAAGTCCAAGATCAAGCTCAAGCTTACTCTGGCAATGACTGGATAAATTCGAGGATATTGGCATCCCGGCATGCTGCCTCGATCTCCTCTTGAGTGACTTCCGATATTGGCTTAGTTGCACCAAGTAGAATGTTGAAACGAATGGTGCCAGAGTAAAGAGTCTGAAATTGCAAAAATTAGCAATGCGCGACCCATGACGACACTTATGACACACAGGTTCCTGAGAGACAAGCGCAATCTGTTTCCTATACTCTTGAACGTTGTATTCGTTGATAGGCTCGCCATCGAGTAAAACTTGGCCGATAAGGGGGTCATAGAAACGCTCGACGAGCTGAATGCTATAAAACCATCATTATTGAACTGTGTCCCAGTGCATTTAAGTGGACTTACACAGTGCTCTTTCCACAACCACTGGCACCGACGAGAGCAACATAGGTGCCTGGTTCAATTGTAAGATTCAGGCCACGGAGAACGGGAACGGTGGGTCTCGTAGGATAGCGGAAATGAACATCTTTCAAACAAATTTGGCCCTGAACACTTCTTTGTGCGAAAGTTTTCATATCAGTAGAATCTGCCTCGATTTCCGGGACAGTGTCAAATAGTTTTATGATAGAAGCAGCTGCACCGCGAGCTACCGACATATCGGGGACGCCTTGGAACACCAAACCAGCTTGCATCGCTGCGAAAGTCGTGGCCTAGAGAAATCACAGTCAAGGTCATTCAATCGTCGGCTGCACAACATACGAACCATGAGAGCAACAAACAAGGCCGTACTGGATATTTCAAACCTGGAGACAAGCGTGCATCCGTACCAGAAGATGAGAGCGATCACCCAGTAAGAACAAGACTGAGAAAAGGCAAAAATCAAGTTCGCCCAGAGGGATGCCCTATTTGATCTTCTAAGAGGCTCATCCAAACTGCTAGAATATAACCTGAGACAGTCTGCCTCGCGAGTAAGTGAGGAAACAGTACGAATGGCGCCAGCGGCCTCGCATGCTAGCTTGGCAGAATCTGCATAAGCCGACCTGTTTCGTTGGTCTTTCAAAACAACGATACGCTTCGAAACATCAAAACAATATTCTACTTGGCAACACACATCGACTCACAAGTCGGATATAGCCTGCTGAAATGACAAGAGGGATACAGGCTGGATAGCGGAAGCAGTAAATATCGCGCGACATACTTATCGTGGGAGGGGAAACCAACCGATTCCAACAAGGGCGGGCTTCCAAGCGTAAGCCAAAGCGACCACTGCACCGCCAATCAATGTTGACATGGCTCGGATGATACTGTCTGCGAAATCAGGATCAGAAAACCGATAAACTGAAGGGGATGCGCACGCTCCAAGGGTGACTCCAGCCATGCCGTTAACCTTCTGCGGATTATCATTCACTTCCGCTGTAAGAGCACCCGTCTGATGTGCTCTTAGTAAAGATATCTTGGGAGGAGGATGGACTTACATTATTCTCTTCTCTGTCAAAGAATTGTACTGGTCCAACGCGAGTGAGTCAGTGAATGGCTCACGATAAAAAGGAACCCACTGTCTTGTCTCAAAATTGTGCGGAAGCTAATGATGCGCAGCTTCGCCGTTAACTCGGCAGAGGCTAGAATGAAACAGTAGGTTGGGATGAGAGCGGAAATGGCGGCAACGATCGCCATGATGAAGAACCTAGTAATAGCTATATTCAGCATACGTACAACTTGGGACTAAACTACATGATACTTGCCACAAAGCGTTCATGTTGCCGTCGTGGCGTCTTACAGCGGGGTCAGGTTCAGAAAACGCGGCAAGTGCCTTGCCTTGGACAAATTGAATGTATATCGGCAGAATGACAGCATTCAAACCCACCATAGATGATGCTGAATACTGGATAGATCATACCAGCAACTTGAATAGGTTCAGTAACTGAACTAAAGTATTGCCCCAGGAACTTACCTATCGAACCAACCACAGCAATTGCATACATAGTATACCATGGGCGGGCCAGACCGCCTATTCGCCTACAGAGATAGAACAGGCTATAACCTCCTTCGTCAATTTCATTCCTCCTCCTCTCAGCGCTCTTTTCGCGGGCCAAGTTCGAAGTTGACGAACTGCAGGTATCTCGACGCTGAAGAGGAAACTCTTCCGCATCAACATTTACGTTGCGGCTGCTGCTAGCAGCCGCTATGTTGTCATCGCAGCCGTCCTCTGGAGTCTTCGTGTTTCGGGTCTCTGCACCTTCACGGAGTTTCTGGGCTTGGACGAGTCGTGCGTATGGACCTTCATTCCCAAGTAGCTCATGATGTGTTCCTTGCTCTAAAACAATACCCTCTTCCATCACGAAGATCTGATCCACATTCTTAATTGTAGAAAGACGATGAGCAATCGAGATGGTTGTGCGCCCAGCAGATGCCTTGTCGAGAGCATCCTGTACGATACCCTCGGACTGCGTGTCGAGGGCGCTGGTCGCCTCGTCCAAAAGCAAGATTCGAGGATCCGATACGATTGCACGTGCAATGGCCACGCGCTGTTTCTGGCCACCAGATAAAAGGAACCCACGTTCCCCGACCATGGTATCATAGCCTTGAGGTAACTTGGCAATGAATCCGTCCGCATTAGACTTGATACACGCCTCTTTAATGAGCTTGAACTTCTCTTCGTCAGATGCGTGTTCGTAACGGGAGCCAATGAGACCATAGGCGACATTTTCTTTGATGGTTGTGGAGAAAAGTATTGGTTCCTGAGATACGAGGCCAATCTGAGAGCGGAGCCATTTCAGATTGAGCTCAGGCAGAAGAACGCCATCGAGCTTGACGGAACCACTGAGAGGATCGTAGAAACGTTCCACAAGGGAAACAATGGTCGACTTTCCAGATCCAGAGGCACCGACAAGCGCTGCAGTTTTTCCGGCCTCAAAAGTAAGACTGACTCCTTTAAGTATGGGAACATCTGGTCTGGCGGGGTAGCTGAATTGTACGTCCTCCAGAGTGAGCCGACCGAAGACGTTCTCTGGCTTGAGTCCTTCAGGGCTGGCAGAATCGATGTCAGGCACGCGCTCTATGGTAGCAAACAGTTTCGCAGCCGCGCCACGGCCATTGGTGATGGCTGTTGGTCTGTCAGAAACTGGCCTAGTGAGACCTACAACCAACTAACCTAGTAGTTCCGGTCCCACCATAGTCAGATTAAAAGAACCGAAGAGGACGGCAATGAAAGCGTTTACGACCTGACCAGCATCCGCTACATGTGCAAGGTGAGCGATGGTCGCAAGGGGGTAGTATATTGCAGTGCCTACCATGGCCTTCGTTGATGAGTGTGGTACCAAAATTAAATGCTATAAAAAGTTTCAAAAAAAGGTCGGAAGAACATGTGGCTCAACTCGTACCGAGGGCATAAGCAGCGTAGTTCAGGAAGTAAATGCATGCAAAACCGCATCCATTCGCAATTGCCACTTTCGCATCCACGAGACGGATCGTATTCATTTTCTTGTCAAAAAGAGCTCCGAGGACCATCTGCGAACCAAAGGCTTGCGCCGTCCGGACAGTGGAAATAACCTCTTCAGCAAGCGTGCCACTCTCGGCTACTTGCTGGAGGGATTGCCTGCGGTTAGTTAAGTTAGGAACGGCACGAAAAGAGTGACGAATAAGGGCCCTACTTTGTATACCTGGAAGCAAACTTGCTCATTAAGGCCCCAGTTATAACCAGACACGGAATGACAGAGGATATCGCGAGAGCGAGTTGCCAACATCGCGCGTAAGCAATGGCGAAACCAGTGAAAAAAGAACTAATAGAAGAGATAACGACGGCGACTTTCTCCGAGGTCGCCTGTTGGACAAGGTCTATCTTGTTTGAGTGCAAACCAAATCTCACAAATAATCGTGGCTCACGGGTGTCCGTTTCGATGCGTGTCGCGACTTCGCCTGCTCCGACTTTGTCGAAATATGCAATGTCTTGCCGAAGGACAGCCTGAAGGTACTTTTCTCGGATGCGCTTCGTGTTGACCTCCCCTGTGTATACCCACACACACATGTAGACATAGGTGCAGGCGAATATAGCGAGACCTGGCACAAACATGAGATAATTTACTTTGCGAGTGACAAGCAAGATACCAATATAAGTGAGATAAGATGCATCCAAGGCAACATTCCTGCGGAACTGGTCTACTGCTGAATCGAGATTCTGCTGAGCAACCGAAATCGCAGTAGCGTTTCCGGACTGTTGTGCGTTGCCATACACCAATTCAACAGCGTTGAACGTGACGAAGTCTTGGATCAACCTTGAGAATATCAAAGTCATGAGTGGCTACGTGTAAATCAGTGATTGAGCAGGGAACGAACATAAATGTGATGGGAATACCTGTCCAGTACCTGCTCCTATAGCGCAAAGAATTCCGAGGACATCTAGTGACAGCTCGAACGGAGTCGAATACCTTTCACTGGTCAGCAGGCCCCCAAGTCAGATGATAAAGGATATGGGACTCACCGGAATAACTCAGTAAAGCTAACAGGATGGACAGAATCGACTGCTGGCATGGCATCAACTTGAGCGTCATCAGGCTTTTCCGGGTGGTGTTTTTCATCGTGTTTGTGGAAGACACCCGTGAATCCGTGTCGAGAAGGGTTGACAGAGCTAGTATCACCACCTTCAGTGGATGTCACTTTCTCCCCGAGAATGGGGGGATCTTTTTCCACCATGACAGTCAGACAGAGGATACTACTCTCCTGCAAGTGACCAGGGATTCAGGTGTCTGTGACACAGTCACTGGGTGTGAACGTCTAAAAGTTTTGCATTAAGTATGGCGGCATGCCCTAACCATAAGGTAACATTCTGGTGGTTCTGGTCAATAATAGATTGATCCCGTTGGGCTTATTATGTCATTCCGTCGGAAAAATCGTCGCTGAGCTTTTGAATACTCAGGAATCTGATTGGATGGGGTCGGGGTTTACGACAAAGCTTAACCAAACGGGGACTACAGTCGCCTCCCTCCTACATCTGAAAGACGACTGAAATGAAATACGCGCTCGGCAGAAATTTGACACTTTACGGACGTTTACGACCATGGGAGTGAAGCCTCTGATTGGCTGAGACACGATCAAGGCGGTATCTCGCATGTCAAAGAGATAATCATTTCACGACTATATCTAATCCACAGATAAAGTCGTAACAGTGCAGTGATATCGTCGCAGAGATTTCTACGAAATACAAAACAACTAAGAACAATGGTGTAGAGTATGGAAGGTTTCCTTGTCAGCAAAGGTGTTCAGATAATACCGTGCGTAGCCTTCCATACATGTGTTGCTGCTTGAAGGTACATGGGGGAATGCTGTATTGAAGATGGGCACAAGGTCCACAGCCCGGACTATATCGGTAAGGGGGACAATGCCTGTTGCACGACCCATCATAGGATCCACATGTTCAACTTGATATAGTCCAACACTGGACCGACCAGCTGACAAATGAAAAAAATGGACATAGCAAAGGGGACAGGAGACGAGATGCTCAGGTAATCCACAGTTCATCAGTGTGAACACTGCTCGGACTTGAGCAATAACTTGAGAAATAATCAATGGGAGAAAGAGCGAGGAAAACAATAAATCATACCATAATTACTGTGGCTGCGTAGTAGCACTGCATCACAACGTCCGAGTGGGTATTCACCTGAAGGTGGGCAGGCCTGAATGACCTGGCTTTTCTCCACAAAGTGTGAATGAAATGATGAATGAAGTTGGACCCGGAATTTGTTCCACGCAGACGTGGTAGCCACTTGGGTCCGGTCCCAATGTGAATGATCCTGTAAAGTTTCGATAATGTACTGCTCGATAACCACTGGGAGATCCGGTAGATGATACAGCGCCTGCATGGAGGCCACAGACAACATCCTGTGATCAGGACGGATGGTGATGTGGAGAGCTACCTTGCCGTCCATGGAAAGAAAACTTTTGGGATTTTGGAAATGATTGCAGAATGGGCGCGGGCCATGAAATGTAGCTTCCTTCTCAGGTGCAACGCACTGGATGAATTCCAATGTTGGGTCAAGAGTTGTCACTTCCTCGCACTCAACTTGGACTACCATCTCCATGGCAGTTTTTTCCGCTTGGCGCAGAATGCTATAGAGATCGAACAGGCGCATAGTCTCCTCGCGGTTGAGGATGTCCACAACTTGATCCACGTACGTACTGGTTTGACGACTTGTACGCTGAAAAGTCGTTTTACAGTGCGTAATAAGCAGTTGCTCCGTGACATCTGCAGTATACTGAATAAGCGCGTCATTTGCTTTGGTTTGCCATGCGAAGCTCTGCATGAGCTCTAGCTTCGGGATCTTGAAATGGTTCTGTCGTCCTCCAAGTGTGACGATGCTCTGCTTCTTCTTGTGAAAATCACTAAGTGCCTTCTCCATGAGAGCGATGGACGAGTCGGTTTGCATGGGATTCTGTGCATGATAAATAAATTCGACCATTGCACGAATGGCATGGATAAAGTCGTTGGTTACTTTACCAGCACCGTCAAGAATCAGCACAATTGTCCTTTCTATATCACAGTGGTCACACCCAGTCATTTGCAGGGGCCGAGACACACCAGACGAGAAGTGACGAAAGGAAACACGTTGATGCAGGAAACTGAAGCGAACGTCGAGAGTATGCAACCCTGTGACTGCCTTGCACCAGGCGAGGACGTGATCAAAAAAAAACTTGTGTAGCGTATGAAGTATCTCGCCAGTGAGAAACAGAGATGGATCACAGAACATCCAATCTCACCAGAATGGTAGATGAACGCCGAGCAGTTTTAAGGCCTTTGCAGCTTTTTGAAAGGAAGCCAGATCCCATGGGTCAATATCCTTGCATATGTCCAATATTTGCTGAAGGGTATGCTCACGGGTTCGAGGAGCGGCTGGGGTGGAATCTCCAAACTGAGCTATTTCTGCTAGAGTCACAGGAGACGCACTCCTCGCTACACCAGCAATGAGTTGTTGCTCCGGAAGATCTGCAATGTATGAGACTAGTGGTGTATAACAGTTGCGATGATATCCAGAGGGATCCATGAGATCGCATCCATTTAAGGCTGCAGCTTTCAAATTTGCAACTACGACATCTAATGACCAATGAAAAACGCGTGCTGAAAGAAGCGTTTTGAACCCGCGATTAACTTTGAATTTGGGAGACGGAATAAATGCAATACAGCGCCATGCATGCGATGTGGCCTGCATCCTGATGTCTGATTGTATGTTGCTGATGGTTAGGAAGAGGGGGTGCATCTCCAACCCCCCCGTATGGCGCGTGACTGGCGTCTTATCTGAGGCGAGAATGATCGGTATGATTGTGGACCCAGTGGGAAGTTGGGCCTGTGAATAGACAGTATGTCAGCAGGCTCTGGCGCACACATGCCAAACTCACCTGGATTTCGAACGCACGTGTGCCCGTAAAGAACTCACTGTATTCACGGTCTGTACCACGCGTGACTTTGTGAGGGTCGTATGTCATGTACTTAGCGAAGATCGGATTGGAGAACAAGTCTTTGACGACATCTAGCCCATCTCGCCATATCAGACGGACATCCCGAACTGCTTCATACCCGTTCAGTTGGATCGGGGTGGACTGCCACTGTGGTCCAGATGGAAGGTTTGCAAGCCAACCAAAAAGGTGATCTGTGGTCCGAAAAGATGGCTTTGCACGCGTATTGAACTGTGCAAGGTGAGGATCAATGCAGCAAATATATATCATGGACGCACCCATCATAACTTCAAGAACTCTGAAACTTGGGTTTTGTTGAGATTCGTCGCCAGAAATTTCGCAAGCTCCCATTTGCCCTCATCTGCAAACGGATAGTGGATTTGGTGCTCATGGCGTCTCTCATGCTCGTTTTCTTTAAGCCGGTCCAAAAGTGTTCCCATCTTTCCAAAGCGGTATCCAGAGTACTCGCAAAACTCCCCCTGAACATTGGTCTCTCCTGCACCACGTACGAAAGCGGGGGGGGTTGGAATTCGGAAGCCATCTTCAAGAGCAGAAATGCATTGTGCGCTGTGAGTCAAAGTGTGGATTTGGGTCGGAGTAATAACCCAAACACAACACCAACAAAGGACTACGAAATTGTGCGAGTGGTGGTTTACCTCCGCGGTGTCCAGAGAGGATGTGCTGAGGAGGGG
>Ga0307516_10000260_pt1 | contig 67580 bp, 61 predicted proteins | sample 19_EM_MG_FD_203310 | JGI IMG/M metagenome (GOLD analysis project Ga0307516, IMG submission 203310) | Populus trichocarpa ectomycorrhiza microbial communities from riparian zone in the Pacific Northwest, United States - 19_EM | ecosystem: Host-associated > Plants > Roots > Unclassified | place... | reverse complement strand
GTCGGCTCCGACAAGGCCACCGCCCAGGCAATCGCCGACTGGCATTACTGGGTGGCCCACGAAAACGACTTCTGACCGGACATCAAGATCCGCTCCGATGTCAACCTGTGGTACTTCGAGCGCTTACCGCTGAACTACAACAATGAAGTTCGCGATTGCGATCGGCCGCACCGAATGGCTGCGCCATTATCCCTCCGTCAGCACGTTTCTGGATGATTCCGTCGCTAACTGCCGCGGGGCCTGCCGTGGCCCTGAGCGGCCTGGCGGACACACTATTGCGGACTACAACGGCGTCCGCCGATCGCGGTCGAAGAAGATCTCGCGGTAGATCAGATGTCTATTATTCCGAATCCTCCCCCCGCTATCCAATTCACACGTAACTCATTGATTACAAAGTAGTTTTCCTTACTACGCTTTGTGATTTAGTGCGTTTCGAGACTATCAAATCCTCCTGCGCGATGTTCATGCCGAATGGCAATTCTTCTAGCCATTTGCCCAGCGGCAAGATTTTGATTCCTGATCTCTCCTGAGCTCGACCAAGATTGAGTACAAGCTGCAAGGATTCGTGCGGGCGCAGCTTTTCGGTGTAGTACCTCAGGCTGGTGCCGAGACTTTGGTCGGAAGCCTTCACTTCGATGAGCCAATGCACCCGCCGATTGAACGTCACAACGAAATCCACCTCGCGGCTTTCTTTATCGCGAAGGTAGAAAATCTCCCAGCTCTCGCCGGCCGCGTCCTTGCGAAATTGAGAGTGTTTCAACAGGCTGCTGGCTACTAGGTTCTCGAGTTGGGCGCCGCCAGTTTCGTCGTAAGCCGCGGCACAGTCGAAAAAATAAATCCGGCGATCCTTACGGATACTACGCGACAGACGGTTCGAGTAGGGTGGTAACAGAAATATGATGTAAAGCTTCTCGAGGAGTTCGACCCATGACTTCGCCGTGGGAGGCGAAATGCTCAGCGACTGAGCGAGATTGTCGTAGTTGACGGGCTTGCCGACACGCTCGCGCAGCAACTCCACGAGATCCGCAGGGCCGCGCCACGAACTGACCCGCGACAGGTCGCGCAAATCGTCGCGGGTGACAAGTTCCATACGATCATTGCGCAGCCGTGCCGCCTCCTTCGGGTTGAGATAGGCCTCGGGAAATCCTCCGGCCGACAGTAGACGGTTGATGCGAGCATCGAGCGTGAGCTGCGGCAAGAATAATTTCGACTCGGCGGGGTCGATGGGGTGCAACCGATAGAAGTAGTGGCGACCTGTCAGGGCATCTCCGGTCCTGCGAAATGCATCAAGTCGCGCGCTACCAGTAACCAACAGAGGAGGCTTGTTGCCAAACTCATCGACGACCCCTTTGAGAAGGTTCTTCCACTTTGGCGCCTTGTGAAGTTCGTCCAGCACGACCAACGATGCATCCTTTGGCCAAGCAATTTCGCGAATAATCTTGCGGTCTTTGGTTATGTCCCAGTTGAGGTATTCCCCACGGCTATTCAACAGTGACTTGGCGAGTGTGGTCTTCCCGCACTGCCGTGGTCCTGCAAGCAGGACCATCTTCTTCTGCAAATCGTCGCGTAGTCGAGCGGTGAGATAGCGCACCTGTCTATTCTAAAGCATAGTTCAGTTTGGTCAAGGCCATTGAAAATCTGGCTTTACTTTGGCCATCACTGTTTTGGCGTGCGGAAAGTGGCCGACCGTCGATCCCGCCCGACATTGCTGCCACGGTCATCCTGCCAGCGGGCTACAAAGATGAGGATAAACTTTATAGAGCGCTCGCGTGGTTGCGCGAACACCAGCCGCTCGGCATTGCCCGAGTAGAGGGCTACGACCCGATCTGGCTTGTCACGAAACATACGGACGTGCTGGCCATCGAGAGGCAAGTCAACCTTTTTCACAACATGGACGACAATCCCATATTGAATACGCAAGTCAGCGACGAATTCTTGCGCGCTAATAACGGGGGTACATGTCGGGCCGTCGCCGCACTGTCATTTATGGATCCGCCAGAACACGGGCCTTAAATCCCTACCCATCTCTTTCTCGGCTCACTGATCATGGTGACGGAACATCGCTCCCTCTTTTTATCGATGGAGGGTGGGTCGAGCCCCGATTCAGCAAGCGGATCACAGCAGTGAATGCGGCGACGGAAGAGATTCTGGGAACGGTTCCTCACGGGTCGCAGGCGGATATCGATGCGGCGCGCCGTGCATTTTCTCAGGATCGATGGCACAAGGGCACCCCCGCGAAGCAGCCCTAATCCGCTTTGCCGACGGCAATCCAAAAGCGCGCAGGCCCGCTGTCCCGGTCGGTGAGTATGGAAAACGGTATGCCAATATTAATTGAGAGGCGGTCCACCGGTCCATGACGCTGCGGTATTTTTGCGTGAGTCGGTCGTGCCTTGTTGCGCGCTTGGTCGTGCTACGGGTTCGATTTGCAACAGACATCCCGCGAGCGAGGTTGATAGATATCAGCCTCGGAGGGCCTGGTCTTTCCCCATATTCTAAGCGGCCAAAGCCTTGAGCACGTGGGCAGGGTCTTTTTTGATTGCATAAATCAAAGCCTTGGCGGGTCCCGTTGGTTCCCTTCTTCCTTGTTCCCAGTTGCGTAAGGTACTGACTTCGACGCGGAGCAGCGCAGCGAATTTCGCCTGGCTAAGTTTGGTCGTCTTACGCAGCTGTTTGATCATCGCCGCATCAACGAAAAATTCTCGAGATGGTGCCCGCTCCCCGCGGACGATTTCTCCAGCTTGCTTGACGCTTTCCAAAAGTTCATCGAACAATTTCTTCTTCATTTCAACGCCTCCACCAGCTTTGCTAGCTGCTTCACTTGAGCGGCTGTTAGATTGGCCTGCTCATTTTTTGCGTACATCGTCAACATCAATATTTGAGATGCCGTTACGCGCCAAAAATAGATCACTCGAACACCGCCGCTTTTACCGCGGCCCGGCAGCGCCCATCGCAACTTGCGTATTCCACTGCTTCCACGAATCAGGAGGCCGGAGTCGGGCCGCGCAACAAGGGAGCCTTGCAGAAGTGCATATTGCCCGTCGGTCAGTACTTCGAGCACCTGCCTTGTAAAGATCGGTGTTTCGATGAAGACCATCGTTCAAATATACGCCAATAGCGTATATACGTCAATGGCGTATATACACTGTGCCTTTGGCGAAGTGATGGACTAATCACTGAAAACCACTCCAAGGGAACTCTAAGGGTTTAGGGATTTTACGGAAACACTGAAAAAACGGTTTTCGCGATGCTGTACGGTCGTGCCGTCATCCCCTAATTCCTCCAAAGGGCTTGAGAGTCTTTTCAACATCGGCAAGTTCTGCCTTCGTCACCAGCCCGCGAGCGAGGGCTTGCTTCGTAGCCTGGCGGAGCAGATCGGGAGAGAGGCCCGCGACGGCGCAGTCGTTGAGCGTGCGGCGGGTGGAAGTCACGGGCACTGCGCCGTTCCATGATCGATCTTGTGCCGGTACATCGGCGTAATGGAGCACGAGGCCTTTCGGGACGCGAAGCCGCCGTTGTCGCCATGTCAGCGGTAGGGTCAGGTGAATTTGTGCCGGCAGCGCATCGGAAAGGCCTTGTAGCGACAGCGCTGTTTGATGCGAAAGCACGCCCATTGCGTCGGTCCACAGCCACGCGGAGACTAGCTCCTCCTGCTCGCCGGTCGGGAAATGAACCAGGCGATAAATTCCGCGGCGTATTCGCACGATGCGCCCAACCTTTTGATGGTGAGCTAGAAGCGGGTCCGAGTAGCCGGCGGCAGCGGCCTGACGGGTCGTGAATAGACCGTCTTGGGACGCGGCAATGTCGTAAAGTGCCTGCCAGTTGGGTTCGACGACCGGGACTGAGTTCATACACAAAACTTAAATTATATTGAAGTTTTGTGCAAGTCTAGACGGGCTAAGGTGAGGTGTGGAATTGTCCCATAATCGTCAATTTAATTAATGTTATCATGTACTTAGTAGGCTTATAGTTCCCTAGTCTACGGCCAATTTCCTGGTGCCATATCGAAGAAAATCTCATGGTGGGCGGACTGCCTATAATTCCGAATCATGCCCCCGCTACCAACTTTATAAATTTCTCCCAATAAGTCAGATACTTACAGGCGCAGGTACAAATCAGGTGCCGCTGGCGGTATCCACAACATTGTTGGTATCGCATCGTCGAATGACCGTTGATGCCGACGACCCGCTATGTAGCTGCGGCACGACATCAAGTCTTTTAGACTCCTCGTCATGACCGAGGAACTCGATGTTCTGAGAATAATCAGCGAGCGGCTGCGCGCAGCCGATGTGCCTTTCATGTTGACGGGCTCATTTGCGCTTGGGTACTACGGCAAGCCGCGCATGACCCGCGATCTCGACTTTGTCGTCGCACTGATGGAACGGCACGTCGATGCTCTTGTAAGCGCATTCTCTGCAGACTTCTACATCGATGAGGATGCCGCGCGTTCTGCGATCAAGTCGCAGCGGATGTTCAATCTCATGCATCTGGATAGCGCGATCAAAGTTGATTTGATCGTACGGAAGAATTCGGAGTATCGGCACGCAGAGTTTGAGCGGCGCAAGTCGGTGGAGTTCGCCGGAATATCGACGTGGATCACGAGCCGCGAAGACCTGATTCTTTCGAAGCTTGTTTGGGCACGCGACTCGGGCTCGGAGATGCAACTGCGCGACGTCCGCACGCTGATCGACGAATCCGTTGATTGGCCATATCTGAAAGACTGGGCTGCGAGGTTGGGCGTCGCCGCGAAACTGGATGAGGTCTCAAAGTGAACGATACCTCCCCCGAAATGGATAAAATGGTCGCCGAGCGCTACAAGCTCATGACGCCGGATCGGCGCATGAGAATCGCCTCCTCGATGTTCGAGACGGCGCGAGCCATCATCGAGTCTTCGCTGCCCCTCAACCTGACACGCCGAGAGCGCCGCCTTGCGTTCGCTAAAAGGTTGTACGCTGGCGAGCTGCCCGATGCGGCGTTCATGGCATTCGCCGAGTGGAAAGGCTGACATTTAGAGAATCAGCCCTGCGATGTGAAAGTTCTCGCAGCCCGCTCCACTTTATTTTCAATTCCGAGGTGGCAGAGCGGTAATGTTTAATGTTCCCGGCTGTTAACCGGAGGATCGCGTACGCGACGTAGGTTCAATCCCTACCCGCGCTGTGACCGTTCTATACACGGGTTCGAATCCCGTCAGTCACCCCAAAGCACGCTTTCAGCGTCATGGCAGAGCATCCATGCAGGGGTCTGCAAAACCTCGTCCCCTGGTGAGATTCCAGGTGACGCCTACAAATTCAGGGTGTAAGTCAACGGCCACCAGCGCCTTCTAAGCGCACGGATGGCGGTTCGAGTCCGCTCGAGGCGACCAATTTGTCGCGGCCGGCGGACGGTACTCCGACAGTGCTGGTTCGAATCCAGCGTGACGCACCACGCGCTAGTAGCCCAACTCGGTAGAGGCATTACTCTCAAAAAGTGATCAGTCTTGGTTCGAATCCAAGGTAGCGCACCACTTCAACAAAGGAGGCAGTCATGACGTAGTTACTATCACAAGAGGTCTACGTATATGGACAGAGGAACACGGCGGCATCACGCCGCTCGCGTACGGATCCGCAAGAATCGTCGTCTCTGGGAAGAGCATGGCCACTGGCTATGGGAGCCCGGTGCGCGATCTAAACTCTGGTGGCCGATGCATAAGTTGACGATGAGTAGTTGTCCGAAGTGGTGGGATGTCGAGTATCACACGCGTCCCGCGCGCATTCGCAGCAATGGCTTGCTGCATCTGATTGAGCGCGGCGTCGATAGTGACGTGCTGCATTTCCCCAATTATCGAAAACCGCACATTTATTATTGGTGAGTTTTTGCCTCGATAGCTGGGACAGAGTAGCGCCACGTTGAAGCCGTGGAGACGAAGATGCGAGCACTTCTCGGGGCACCATTCTATTGCGGACGATCAAGTGATCGGGCAGATCTCATAAGCCAGCTCAGACGAGAGCTTTACTCGTGCCCGCTACAAATTCGATCTCGTGGCAGAATGGCAGGACACCGACCTCCTGAAGTCGGCGGACGTAGGCTCGACCCCTACCTTTCCAACCATTTTATTTACGGGCGGGTTGCCGGCATCCCAGTCGCGCCATGAACGCGAACCACGTAGGTCCGCGCAATCGTAAGGAGCCCGGCAAACCAAAGGCAAATTTTCTTCCTTTGTCACTATCACACGCCGCGTTTCAAATGCCGGAACAGGACCGGGTGATGGGCTTGCAGCGTCTTGCGCAGAACCAACTCGTCCTCGCTGCGGTTGCCCCGGCGCGCATCGATCCACCGATGCACCGTGCGATAGGCCTCCTCGGCCGGTGTGTCGCTGGTGGCCAGATCGATGTCGAGCTGCCGATTGAGGCCGGGCTCGCGTAGCAGCAACCAGGCGGGAAAATCAGCGGCGGTGAGCGTGGGTTCCGCAGCGGCGCCGTCGGGCGACAGCTCTTCTTCGGAATCGACGAACCGCCGCCACAGCGCGCCGATGCCGGTGTCGGGTTGCCGGCGATTGTCGAGCGCGGCGGCGGCCTGGTCCGGCGCCCGCCAGCACACATGGAACCAGGCCTGCAGCGAGTCGCTGCGGCGCTGTTGATAAAAGCTGCTTTGCGCGAGGCGCAGGCATAGCTGCACGTGCAGCCACCATTGTGGTTCACGGCGTACGGCCCCACTAACGCCGGGCCAATCCTGCGCCTGCACGAGAGCGAAACTGCGGTGCAGGTTTGGCTCGGCGATCGAGAATGCCTGGCTGTCCAGCGCGTCGGCGAGTTGCCGCCACATCGGCGCAAGCAGATCTCGCGCCTCCCAACCCAACACGCGCTTGGCGGCCGGCGTGATGTCCAGCAGAAACTCCAGTTCCCGGCGTGGATCGTCGATGGGGCGGTCCAGGTGCCCGAGAGCGGCCACCAACCGGTCGAAGGCGGCGAGCTCCGCGTGGTTGGGCGCCTGTGCGTACAGCCGGTCCAATTGCCGTTGGGTGTCGCGCATGTTGCGGGCGGATAGCGAACGCACGATGCCGTTGGTCAGTACCACCACGGGATTGTCGAAGAATAGATCCAATTGCGGAGCGGTCTGCGCCGGCACGTAGCGGCTCCCAATGAGCCGGCGCAGTTGCGCGTCGGCGCTGATCCGCAGCGGTTCGCCGTGATCGACTTCTCCCGCGATCCAGGCGTAAAAGGTTTGGGGTGTTTCGACGAGGCCGATGCTGCATGCGTACCCAGTGGCGGACTCGAGTTGCGCTCGGATCTTCTCCGGGCTGCCCATGAGCACTTCGTCGAGAGAATCGATTTCCCGGCGGCGCCAGCCTTCGTAGTCACCGTGGATCAGGCGCCCGGAATCCAGGAGGAACTCGAGGGGGACGAAGGCGCCTTGTTCTAGGATTTGCGTGTCGATCTGCGTTTGCAGTGCGGTATCGATGGTCATGATGCGAACAAGGCTTCCAGGTCGGCCGAGGTGAGCTGCGAGGGCATTGCGTCCCCTTCTGTGTACAGTTGCGTCACCAGAGCGTGTTTGTCGGCCTGCAGTTGCATGATTTTCTCTTCGACCGTGCCCTGGGCGATGAGTTTGTACACGAATACCGGTTTGTCCTGGCCGATGCGGTGCGCGCGGTCGGTGGCCTGTGCTTCGACGGCGGGATTCCACCAGGGGTCGTAGTGAATAATGGTATCCGCGGCGGTGAGATTCAAACCGGTGCCCCCGGCTTTGAGGCTGATGAGAAACAGCGGTACGCCGCCAGTTTGAAAGTGCCCCACCACGTTGCTGCGTTGCCGCGTTTCGCCAGTCAGCAGGCAGTAGGGAATGGACAGTTCGCTCACCCGCGTTTCGATGAGGCTCAGCATGGACGTGAATTGCGAGAACAGCAGAATGCGCCGGCCCTCGGCGATCAGCTGAGGCAGCGCGGTCGACAGCCAGTCGAGCTTGGCCGAGGGAATGAGATCTGTTGGCGCATCCGCATCGACCAGCCGGGGGTCACAGCAGGCTTGACGCAACTTGAGCAGGGCGTTGAGCACGGTGAGGTGGCTACGAGCCAGGCCCTGTTGCTCGATGGCTTCGCGCACTCGCCGATGCATCCCTAAGCGAATGCCGTCGTAGAAGTCGCGCTGTCGTTCATCGAGTTCGATGGCCTCGACGATTTGCACTTTCGGCGGCAGATCTCGTGCCACCGCATCCTTGGTACGCCTCAACAGGAAGGGTTGCACACGGCGGCTGAGCGCCGCGGCGCGCTTGGTGTCGCCGCCGTTTTCGATGGGCGCGCGGTACAGCCGTTGAAATTGCCGTCGCTCGCCGAGCAGCCCGGGCTGCACGAAATTGAACAGCGACCATAGTTCGCCGAGATGATTCTCCATGGGAGTTCCGGTCAGGCACAACCGGTGCTCCGCGCGCAGTGACTGCGCCACTTGCGTTATTTTGGCCTGGGGATTTTTGATGGTTTGCGCCTCGTCGAGGATGACGAAACTGAAGTCGTGCTCCAGCAGCATGTCGCCGTCCACCAGCAACAGCGGATAGCCGATGAGGGTGACGTCGGAGGCGCCGATGGATGCGAACCGCTCCTTGCGCTTTGCACCGCGCAGGACCAACAGCGTGAGCTCGGGCGCGAAGCGGCGGATCTCCTGCTGCCAATTGCCGAGCACACTCACCGGCGCCACGATCAGCGAGGGCTTGCGCAAGCGACCCTGCTGCTTCTCGATGACGAGATGCACCAGCGTCTGCACGGTCTTTCCCAACCCCATGTCGTCGGCGAGGATGCCACCCAGGCCGTGGCGGCGCAGAAACTGCAGCCAGCCGAGGCCGTATTCCTGGTAGGGCCGCAATGTCGCTGGAAAATGCGCCGGGGCGGCCAGCGGTTCGATGTGGGAAAAACCCTTGACCGCGTCGATGAGGATGAGCAGCGTCGGATCTTCGGATTGCAACGTGGGCGCGTTCGGCTCGAGCGCGAATTGCGCGAGCCGGCCGGCTTGAGTGGCCGGCAGAGTCAACGCGTGGTGCTCGTTCAAACCATCCTGATCGCACAATTCCACCAGCGTGTCGGCAATGCGCTGGATGCGTGCCAGCGGTACCGGTAGATAGCGGCCGTCCTCCAGGCGTACCAGCAGGTGTTCGGCGGTGAGCAGACTGAGGGCATCGTGTTGCCCGGCCGACTCTCGTCCCGTGCCCTGGAGATAACTGACCAACGCCGGCAGCAAGTTGACGGCCCGGCCGTCCACCCTGACGCCGAGCCGCAGATCGAACCATTCGCGCGCGGAGTTCGTGCCCCGCGGACGATGCGGCGTCGTTTGTAAATCCGCGTACCAATCTTCCGCCGCGGCGATCCGGTAGGGAAAGTCTGGATCGACGGTGATTTGCCACCCCAGGGCTTGCAGGGTTGGCACGCCGTTCATCATGAAAGCGAGCCACTCCGCGGCATCCTGCGGCGCGTTCAGGAAGCGCTGCAGCTGCGCGCGCAATTGCCGCTCCACGTCGAAGTCGCGCGTAATTTCATGGATCACCCCGCCGTCCCATTGGCGTACCGAGTCCTCGCTGCGCAGCGTGCCGCTGTCCAGGGCCACGTCGTTATAGACAAAATGCAGAATCGCCTGCGGGGCGGCGCTGAGCACCAGCTGGGCTCGCAGTGAGGACAGCGCTCGCCGCTGCAGCTTCAGGCTGCGTAGTCGGGGGAAGCGGCTAGCGCGGGAGTCGCTGGCGAGGTCCGCGTTGATGGCCGGAACCTGTGCCGGGTCGATGGCCGGTCGAGCCCAATACTGGCGCAGCAGATCCGAGGGGTATGGAAGCTCGAGCGGACCGCAGCTGCCGGATGCCGCGATATACACCGCGGGCTCGAAATCCAACAGGAAATCGAGTGCTTCGGGAGTGTCGCAACTCAACTGCTGATTACCATTCGGTAGGATCTGCCATGCGAAGCGCACTTCCCGCGCGGCACTCGCGCGCAGCGCCGTATGCCAAAGGGAGGTTGCACGCTGACGCGGCGGTAACTCTTGAAGGGACGCCGCACCGTCAGCCGAAGGCGCACCCGGGAGCGAGCGCCAGAAGGCGCGTCCCGTGGCGAGTGCTCGCTGCAGCAAGTCGAATCCGGCTGCGCCCGTCAGTTCCCACGGACCGTCGAATTGCCGCGACGTGAGCGCCTCAAGGATGTCCCGGTCGCACACGTCGACGTAACGGGGATAGGCCCGACTCCCATCGGAGGTTCGTGGGGCGAATGGGCAAGCTCCGGTTTGAACGTGCCCGCTGGCCATCGAGGTCTGGGTCACCCAAGTGGAAAGCCGGAGTCCTCGGCCGGCGGTGGGCTCGATGAGATAGCAGAGCGCCTGTCGCAGGGGCGCGCTTCGCTCCGCGGCATGCGCTGGCGGTGGTGGTGAGGGAACCGAGCCTCCGAGACGATTGTCCGCGGGAGCGGCCGAATTTTTGCCCGCGGTCATCACCACCGCCGCAACGTGTACGCAGGGACTGCGCCCGCCGCAACTGCACTCGCCCTCGAAGGATAGGGCATCGGCGCCTTGATACTGAACATAGACGCGCTGGCGGTCGCCAGCGATCCCTGTCACTACGCGGCCGCCCTGTAGGACGCGCACGTCGGACACGCCGCCGACGTCGATCAGCTGTTGCGCCGCACGGTGCAGAGGGGCGTCGAAGATCTGTTGCGGGTGAGCGAGGGGAGTGGCATCACTGGATGCGTCAATGTCTATTGGCATACTATTCCGACCACGGATTGACGACTGCCGTCACCGCCGCCTCGAAGTCCGATTGGTTGCGTGTAGCTAAAGTCAATTTGCCTCAAGGTAGTTTTTGATATCCGCTTTGGTCCTCAGGTCATCCGCCGAATCGTAGGGCGCCACCTTGATCTTTCGGCGTTGGCTCTTGGCTGCCATGGTCAATCCTTCTTGGCCGGCTGCCGCTAACTGGTCATTGCGTGAGGTTAATGGACAAATTAGAAAATTGCATTATTATAACGGACAAATTGGCCTTCATATCTAGTATTGCGCAAGGATGGTGGACGTGACAGAAGAGATCATTTTCACCGGCTCGAAGCCAACCGTTGACCGGCAAACGCGCCGTCTCGCGGCATCGGAGAAGCTGCGAAAGGTCCACAGCAGTATTTATACCAGCAACCTGACCGAGCCCCTGGAAAGTATTGGTTTGCGCCATGCCTTGGAAATTGCGGGTCATCTGTTTCCCGGGGCGGTGCTTTCGGGAAGAACCGCCAAGGAAATGCATGCTTCGCGTGCATTGAGACAAGACGGGTCGAGAACTGGGCCGGGGTTTGTGTTTCTGTGTCATGTGAAGGCACGCCGTTCGGTGGCGCTCCCTGGTGTGCAGATCAGTGCGATACATGGCGCCGGCCCACAGCCGGGAGATTTTCCGCTTCTCACCTTATACGCCGCCTCCATTGCGCGCGCGCTTCTCGACAATCTGACGTCGTCCCGAAGCGTCAAAGGCCCATCCCGAACCCTGAGCCGGGCGGAGGTCGAGCAATGGTTGGACAAACTGTGCGAACCGGAGGGCGAATTACATCTGAATCGAATCCGCGACGATGCGCGCGCATTGGCGCCGGCTCTTGGTCTTCAGTCCGAATTTGCGCAACTGGAGCGGATCATCGGCGCACTCCTCCGGACCCGCGAAGCTCGGTTGACCTCTCCGGTCGCCACGGCGAGAAGCAAAGGGCTGCCGTACGACGATGCCTCTGTGAAGCGCTGTACTATTTTAGCTGCGGCGCTTCGTTCTACCGGTCTACCGGAAACGGCGCGGGAACCTCCATCCGCGGAGAGTCGCATCGCCGCCTCCTTCATCGAAGCTTATTTTTCCAATTACATCGAGGGTACGCGGTTCGTCGTCGAGGAAGCGAAGAGAATCGTCTTCGATGGCGTCGTGCCGGTACAACGGTCCCAAGACGGTCATGATGTCCTCGCGACATACCGGCAGCTCGTCAATCTGGGAACGCGCGCACCCTCGACGATCTCAACTACGGATTTCGAAGAGGAGATCAAGGCGCGGCACGCCGATCTGATGTCGGGCCGGCCGGAGAATGCTCCGGGTGAATACAAACAACAGCCGAACGCGGCGGGTAATACTCTCTTCGTCTCACCGGGTCGGGTAAGGGGGACGCTGCACGCCGGGCTCGCAATCGTCAACGGCATTGAACATCCATTCGGCAGGGCAGTGCTCTTGCATTTTCTTCTCGCCGACGTCCATCCGTTTGTCGACGGCAATGGGCGCATCAGTCGTATTATGATGACCAAAGAACTATTGGCCTCTGGATTGTCGCGGATCACGATCCCGACCGTATGGCGCGAGGATTACCTCGGCGCTCTGCGGGCGCTAAATCGATTCGATGACCCCGGTCCGATTATCCGCGCGTTCGCATTCGCGCAGCGCGTGACCGTCGCTTGCGCTGCACTGACGGTCGATGAGGCGATTCGTTCTTGGGCGTCTTGCCACGCCTTCGTGGAAGCCGGTGCTCATGCGCGGCTGACTCTGCCACAAACCGCGGCTAACATTGTTTGGCGAGACAGTATTCCTGCTCCTGCGGACTATTGGGCACTCGTCGAGTTGGGCGGCGGTTCGGGCTTCGCGGCCATTGCACAGAGGAGTGTTGGTTGAGGTCGGCACTATGGCTGCCTCCGCAACACCGCCTCTTCCGGATGTTCGATGGCAGATAAATATGTTTTCGGCAACCTTATCCAAGAGTTTGCTGCCCCAGAATGGATCTGTTACATCGTAGTAGATAACTCGTATGTGCTTTAAATCGAACGGAACTCTTGAAACTCACCGACTTTGTCCGCTGGCACGCTGAAAGTATCGACGAGCGCATTGTGGAAAAACTGCGTGTCCGGGAGATTCTCGCCCCATGCTACGACGAAGTCGATGTGCTGCGCCGCTTAGCGACGGCCTGGGGCATTTGCAGGCGCAAAACCGGGGCCGTCGTCGATTGTCGCCGGTCATAGCTCGGCGAACAATGGAAAAAGGCGCGATACAGGCGACAGAAGTATTCGGGCGTTGAGAATCCGCAGGACAGCGCCACGTCTGTCACGCTGAGCTCCGTTTGCTGCAAAAGTTGGTGGGCTTTAGCCATGCGGATCTGACGGTAGTATTGCAATACCGAGCAGCGCAATTCTCCTTTGACACGTCGCTCGAGTTGCCGCAGCGACAGCCCGACTCGTCGGGCGATTTCCCTGCACGCGAGAGGTTCGTCGATATGCGCGAGCATAATTGCATGCGCACGGGCGACGGCGATGTCCGAGTCGGAGGATTCCACTCGTGCAGCACTTCGCTGCTCGGTTCGCGCTGGGCGATGGCGGCCGAGCAGCAGATGCTCGGCGACTTCGCCGGCCAGGTCCGTGTCGGCGTGCCATCCGATCCAGGCAATCATCAGGTCCAGGATGGCCGACGCCCCGGCGCAGGTGATTCGCTTACCGCTACGCACATAGAGTTGTGTGACCGCGCGGGTCTTGGGGTAGTGTTCCTGAAATCCGACGGTGTTATCCCAATGCACGGCAACCTCGTGTCCGTTGAGCAGCCCCGCCGCGGCAAGCACCAGGCTGCCGTTTTCGATGCCACCGATCTCGACACCGAATTTTGCGATGCGCTTGAGCCAACTCAAAACGCGCCGCTCGCTAACGCTACGGTGAGGATCGAAACTAGCCAAGACGAACACAGTCTTGCAGTCTCCGGCAGCGGCGATATCGCCGTCGACCGCGACCAGCCGTCCGTTGCTGGCGCGAACCGGTTGACCGTCCACGGAGACCACCTTCCAGTCGAATATTGTGCGCTGGGCCAACCAATTGGCGACGAACAGCGGCTCAGTCGCGGCGGCGATGCCCAGATGGGAGAACTCAGGCAGGAGCAGAAAGGCCACCTTCACGTCGCGCACCCCCGTAAAAAATCGACATCATCATGACGCTTTTCAGCAGGCAAGGCCAGCGCATGCATCGTAGTTTGCGTTCAACAACTTGAGGAACTGATATGGCCATCGAAGAGGCGAGTTGGAGCGTTGAGGACCAGGAGGCTGGCTACGCCTTGCCGGCACGTTTCTTCTACGATGCCGAGGTGTTCGAGCAGGAGAAGGCGAAGATATTCTTCAAATCCTGGCACCTGGTGGCGCATGTCAACGAGGTGCGCGAACCCGGAAGTTTTGTGACGCAGGAGATCTTCGAACAAAGTGTCCTCGTGGTGGCGGGTCGCGACGGCGTGGTTCGCGCGTTTCACAATGTCTGCCAGCATCGCGGCAATCGACTGGTCGAGTCGCGCCGCGGCAAGGTATCGATGTTGACCTGCGGCTATCATGCCTGGACATACTCGTTGGACGGCTGTCTTCGCGGCGCGTCGCACACCCAGGGCGTTCCGGGCTTCAACAAGGCCACGCATGGGCTCAAGCCGATCCAAGTCGCGGTGTTTGCGTCCTTCGTCTTCATCAATCTCGACCTGGCAGCGAAGCCGATTTCTGAGATGACGCTCGGCGCGGAAGCTGAGATGCGTCGTTTCATCCCCGATCTGGATCGACTCACGCTGATCGAGGAGGTCGACGTCCCGGTTGCCGCCAACTGGAAAGTGATCCAGGAGAACTCCATCGAGGGGTACCATTTCGACCAATCGGGTCCTGCGCATAAACAGCTGGTCCAGCTCATCGATTTCGCCGGCTATCGACTCACGCCTCACGGGGATTGGTGGACCTATATTGGTCCGCCGGCCCGCGGGGCCACCCATGCCTATGGGGTGCCTCTCGTCGGAGCCACCTGGCAGACCGACTGGTTCTTCAATTTTGGCCTATGGCCGAATGCAACGATCTATGCGTTTCCGTACGCGGATGTAGTGGGCACCTTCATCATGAACCCCACCGGACCCGAAACCTCGATGCTGCGCTTTGGCTATTACGGAGTGCAGGGCAGGGAGGTACCGGAGGTGACGAAGGCCTGCGTTCGATGGATGAATCAGGAGTTGGGTCCGGAGGACATCCGGCTCAATACATCAAATCAGAAGGGGCTACGCTCGTTCGGTTTCAATCGTGGGCGTTATGTGATCGGCGACGGCCTTGAAAACCACAGCGAACATCTGGTGCGCCATTTTCACAAACTCTGCTACAACGCCATCCGGCCGTGAGGGCGCGGGATTCAATTCCGGACGATGGGAGAATGCACTTCGACTACGTCATCGTCGGAGCGGGCTCTGCCGGATGTGTGCTGGCCGCTCGCCTCAGCGAAGATCCCCAAAACCGTGTCCTGTTGGTCGAGGCGGGACCCAAGGACCGTAGCTGGAGAATCGATATGCCGTCGGCCGTCGGGAGTCTATTGAGTACCGACCGGTTCAATTGGAACTACGTGTCGGATGCCGAGCCCTATCTGGACGGCCGGCGTCTGACCCACCCGCGCGGCAGGGTGCTGGGCGGATCGTCCTCGATCAATGGCATGGTCTATATTCGCGGACATGCGGGCGATTACGATGGATGGGCCGCATCGGGTCTCACGGGATGGGGCTACGCAGACGTGCTGCCTTACTTCAAACGCGCGGAGCAGCATCTGCACGGCGGCAACCCCTACCACGGTGGGTCGGGCCCGCTCGCGGTGTTTGCCCCCGATATCAATGCGTCACCGCTGAACGCGGCCTTTGTGCAAGCGGCGACGCAGGCCGGATATGGCCTCTCCGAAGATTCGAACGGTGAACGCCAAGAGGGTTTTGGCCGGGTCGACCGCACCACGCGGAACGGTCGACGCTGCAGCGCCGCCCGCGCATACCTTGCGCCGGCACTGAGACGCGCGAATCTCAGAACGGTGACCGGCGCGCTGGTGCACCGGGTGCTGTTACTGGGCGAACGAGCCGTCGGTATCGAATATTCCCGCGACAATGTCGTCACTCAAGCGTACGCCGACCGGGAAGTGATTCTGTCGGCCGGTGCGATCAATTCTCCGCAGCTGCTGCAATTGTCGGGGGTCGGTGCTGCCGATCAACTCGCCGCCGCCGGCATCGACGTGCGGGTCGAGCTGCCTGCGGTCGGCGCGAACCTGAATGACCACCCGGACCTCGTCGTCCAACACCGCTGCCTGCAACCGGTCTCGATCTACAATGCCAACCGGGGGCTTGGAAAAATACTGACGGGCTTACGCTGGTTCGCCGGCCTCGGCGGCCTGGCAGGGTCCAATCATTTCGAGGCGGGAGGGTTTATGCGCAGCCGCGCGGGGGTGGAACAACCCGATCTGCAGCTCACATTCATGCCCTTGGCGATCAAGCCGGGAACCGTCGGCGACGTGGGTATGCATTCGTTCCAAGTGCATATCGATCTGATGCGGCCCAAAAGTTTGGGTCGAGTGACGATCCGCTCGGCTGACCCGGTTGCGGCGCCGTCGATCTGCTTCAATTATCTCGCTGATCCCGAGGATCGCGAGGATTTGCGCACGGCCGTGCGTCTGACGCGCGAGATTTTGGCGCAACCGGCCTTGTCCCCGTATCGGGGCGAGGAGCTGAATCCCGGCGATGCGATTCAAAGCGACCAGGACATCGATGCCTGGGTGCGGCGCAACGTCGAGACCTGCTATCACCCCGTGGGTACCTGCCGTATGGGACTGGATCCTCGCGGTGCCGTGGTCGATGCGCAGTGCCGGGTTCACGGTGTCGCGGGTTTGCGCATCATCGACGCCTCTGTCATGCCCGCCATCGTAAGCGGCAACACCAATGCGCCGACCATCATGATTGCCGAGAAGGTGAGCGATCTTCTGCGCGGAAAGCCGTCGCTGCCGCGCGAGCAGCCCGCGGTCTGGATTCATCCCAATTGGGCCACCTCGCAACGTTGATATCGCCGGAGCAAATCATGACAGCGACTTCCGCACACACGGACTCGACACTTGCCATCGATCATCGATCGGCCAGAATCGATCTGGCCGCGGCATTTCGCTGGTTTGCACGGCTCAACATGCACGAATCGGTCGCGAACCATTTGAGTGTCGCCGTGTCCCCCGATGGCTCTAAATTCCTGATTAATCCGCGCGGCCGGCATTTCTCCCGCATGTCCGCAGCGGATCTGCTCCTGCTCGACGCGAATGACCCGACCACCCTGGAACGGGCGGACGCACCCGATCCGACCGCCTGGTATTTGCATGCAAGGCTGCACGCGCGCTTGCCTCAGGCGCGTTGCGTGATGCACCTGCATCCGAAGTATGCAACGGCACTTGCGTGTCTCGACGATTCGACCATGTACCCCATCGACATGAATACCATGCGTTTTTTCGGTCGAGTGGCGTTGGACAACCAATTCTCCGGCATGGCGTTGTCGGATGGCGAGGGCGACCGCACGGCCGATCTGATGAGTGAGGGCAAATCCGTGCTTCTGATGGCCAATCACGGTGTCCTGGTCATCGGCTCTGACGTTGCCGCGGCATTCGACGAGCTGTACTACTTCGAGCGCGCAGCAGAGACGCTTCTGACCTGTTATGCCACCGGGAAAGCACTGCGGATCGTGCCCGACGCCGTGGCCGCCCTCACGGAACGGCAATGGCGGGACTACGGACAACTCGCAATCGATCATCTCGACAACATCAAGGCGATTCTGGATGCGGAGGAGCCCACCTATCGGCGCTGAGACCACCGGACGGAGCGCACGAACGCTGACGCGAGGAGCCGTTTTATGGGCGGGCTTCTGGCTGTCGGTCGTCACTATGGCTGCCGCCTACCCTGCGCAGGTGACGACCGATTCCAGACAGGCGGCTGTGGGCGTCACAGAGGCCGCGAGCTGCCGAACAGTCCGCTTTTCCGATGTCGGATGGACCGATATCACTGCCACCACGGCGCTCACCTCGCGCCTGCTTCAGGCCTTGGGTTATCGAACCGCCACGCAAATCCTGTCGATTCCCGTCACCTATGCATCGCTCAAGAATCGGCAAATTGATATTTATCTCGGCGACTGGGAGCCCAGCATAGCCGAGGATCGCAAGCCCTACCTGGCCGACGGATCCGTGCAGGTGGTGCGGGCGAATCTCGAAGGCGCCAAGTACACCTTGGCGGTTCCTTCCTACCTGGCCGCCGCCGGCGTCAAGGACTTTGCCGATCTGCACGCGTATGCCGATCGGTTTAAACGACGAATCTTCGGCATCGAACCCGGCAACGACGGCAATCGGATCATCGGCACCCTCATCGCGCAGAACCGCTTTGGCCTGGGCGATTGGAGGCTGGTCGAATCGAGCGAGCAGGGCATGTTGAGCGAGGTCGATCGCGCGATCCGCAGATCCGATTGGATCGTGTTCCTGGCCTGGTCCCCGCATCCCATGAATCTCAAGTACCACATCGACTACCTCGCGGGGGGCGATGATACATTCGGTACTGGTGGCGCCACGATCTACACCGACGTGCGCGCCGGCTATCTTGCCGAGTGCCCCAACGTCGGAGCGCTGCTGAAGAACCTCGAATTCACCCCGGAAATCGAGAGCCAGTTGATGGCGTTCATTTTGGACGACCATTTGGACGGTGCCGAGGCTGCGAACCGCTTTCTCGCCGCGCATTCCGCGCCGCTCGACGGGTGGCTGGCGGGAGTGACGACGATCGACGGCAGGCCGGGCGCCGAGGCCGTGCGCCGAAGCTTACGCACTTCGGAATTGCACCGATTCACCGACCGTCTGGACGAGGCGAACGCGTGGGTCATCGGGCACAAGATCCCCTTGGGCGCATGGCTCAACAATGGGGTCGAATTCGCGATGCACCACGCGCAGAGTTTCTTCGACGGTGTTTCCTCCGCGCTGGGGTCGGTGATTGTGATGCTTACCGCGCTCCTTATGCGAGTCCCGGCATTGTTGCTCATCGCCGTGTTGACGGCGGTCGCCCTTCTTTTGCATCGTTCGCCGGCACTCGCGGTGTTCGTAGCAGGGTCTCTGCTACTCATCGACAACCTGGGCTATTGGGAAGCAACGATCCAGACCTTCTCTTTGGTACTGTTTTCGACCTTGGTGTGCGTGCTGTTCGGCGTGCCCATCGGCATCGCGGCTGCACACCGGCCGTGGTTCTATAGATTCCTGCATCCTATCCTGGATCTCATGCAAACCATTCCCACGTTCGTCTATCTGATCCCAACCTTGGTACTGTTCGGACTGGGTGTGGTGCCTGGTTTGATTTCGACGGTGATCTTTGCGATTCCGGCACCCATCCGCTTGACTCATCTCGGCATTTCGTCCGTGCCCAAGCACATGCTTGACGTGGGCGAGGCGTTCGGCGCCACCCGCCGCCAACTGCTGCTAAAAATTGAGTTGCCGCACGCACTGCCGACCATCGTGGCCGGCATCACGCAATGCATCATGCTCAGCCTGTCGATGGTGGTGATTGCCGCCTTGGTTGGCGCGGACGGGTTGGGCAAGCCGGTAGTGCGGGCGCTCAATTCCGTGAATATCGCCATGGGCTTCGAGGCGGGCCTCGCGATCGTCATCCTCGCCATTATCTTGGATCGAGTTTTCAAACGCTCACGAGGTAACCCATGACCCCTCGCGCAAGGCGTGCTTGGCTGATATTCGGTGCGTTGGCCGGCTGCGTAGTGTCGGCGATTCAAATCCTCCATGGTGCGCGGATACCCGTAGCTTTCCTGCCCGGTGTTGCCGCGCGCGTCAATGGCCGAGAAATCGATGCGGCCAGCGTCGACCGCACCGTCGCCGGTTTCGATGCACGTCTGCGAAATACTGAACCGGCCGCCCGCCAGCGAGTAGTGTCGCGGATGATCGACGAGGAGCTACTGGTGCAGCACGCTCTGGATAGCGGTGCGGTCGAAACGGATCCGGAGGTGCGCGCCGCCTTGGTGCGGGCCGCGATCACACGCATCAACTCGGAAATCTCGTCCCAATCAGTGACGGAGTCCGATCTCGACGGCTACTACGAATCGCATCGGACCGCCTATGCCAGTCCGACTAGTTATCAGGTGACGGCCCTATACTTCGAGTCCAGGTTCTTTCCTGACGTACGCGAAGCGCGGCGACGCGCCGATTCGGCGCTCGCCGGCGTGCGTGCCGGTCAAGCCGTGGAGTCGCTGCTGAGCACTACGGATGTCCTGCCGTTCGAACCACCGCGTCAGGCGGCAACGGCGCGCACTCTCGCCAATTATTTCGGGTCGCCTCTGATCGATGATCTGGATCGTCTTCGGGCCGGGGACGCGACCGAGCCGACTGCGTTCGGCCGCGGCGTTCTAGTGCTGTATTTGAACCGGCGCGTCGAGCGTGCCGTGCCGAATTTGCAGAGCATCCACGATCTGGTGCAAGCGGATGCCGTGCGCGACAAGCAGGAAACAGCGCTGGAGGATTTGCTCGCGTCGCTGCGTCAGTCGGCGCGCATCGATATCGCTCCCGACTCGCACGCGGTTTCGAAGAACTAATTCATTCAACTCATTCGCAGGTTGACAATATGCAATGGCGCACGCGGATTAACAGGTCCCGACTGTCGATGGTACTCGCCGCCGCTCTCCTTGCGGCGCTGTCCGCGCCGGCTGGGGCAGGCCCGCATAAGACGACCGGTACGCTCAGCGAATCGGCGGCAGGTTTCAAGGATGCGCAGGTCGACCCCGCGGGGACGGTCAACGATGCCGCCAGGCCTGACGATCTCATGCACAGGCTGCGAAACCCGGTATCGCAGGACGAGCAGATTTTATTCGGCGATCTGCACGTGCACAGCACCGTATCCTGGGATGCCTTCGTATTCGCTCTGCCCGTATTCGGCGGATCCGGCGCGCATCCGCCTGCCGACGCCTGCGATTTCGCGCGCTATTGTTCGTCGTTGGACTTTTTCGCGCTCACGGATCACGCAGAGACGTTGACGCCGCGCCAGTGGGGCGAAAACAAGAGGGTTCTGAGACAGTGTTCCGCCGTGGGCAATGGCGGCGACACCGAAGACCTGATCACCTTTACCGGGTTCGAGTGGACGCAGGCCGGCACCACCCGTGAGAACCACTATGGCCACCGTAACGTGATCTTCCGAGATCAAGATGAAGCGCATCTGCCGCGGCGCTCCATTTCTCCCATGCCGCCGTATTTTGATCCCGACCTGCCGATTCTCACGAAGATGCGCCAGCGCGAGCCGAGGGTGAGCGGCTACGTGGCGATGATGCAGGAGCTGTCGAAGGTGCCGGTCTGCCAGGAAAACGTGAACACCAAGATGTTACCCGACATTTGCTTCGAAGTGGCGCTCCGGCCGGAGGACCTGTCGCGCAAGCTCGACGAATGGGGTTTCGATGCGCTGGTTATTCCGCATGGCACTGCGTGGGGTCTATCGAATCCCCCCAGCGCGGATTGGGCTCACGAGTTGACGCCACCGATCGCCGGCGATCCCCGTCAGCAGCTGATCGAGGTCTATTCCGGTCATGGCAATTCCGAGCAGTATCGAGCCTGGCGCGAATATCGGACCGGGCTCAATGGCGAGAAAATCTGCCCGGAGCCCACCCAGGATTATTTGCCCATGTGCTGGCAGGCGGGACGCATCATTCGTGTCCGCTGCGACGCGCAGCACCTGCCGACGGAGGAGTGCGAACGGCGGGAGCGCGAAGCCCGGCAACGAGAGTTGGATGCGCCCGTGGGCTTTGCGGCAGCAGGATTTCTGGCGGTGCCGGGGGCGAAGACGGAAGAGTGGCTCGACGCCGGTGAATGCCGCGATTGCTTTCTACCTACCTGGCATCACAACCCACTAGGCTCGGTTCAATATATTCTGGCCCTTGGCGAAGATCGAGAAAACCAAGATCCCCTCCGCTTCAGATTCGGCATGATCGGATCGACTGACAACCACAACGCCATGCCCGGCGAGGGCTACAAGGAGGTGGCCCGCTGGAATTCGATTTTACTCTTGCGGCTGTCGAGCCCCGACGCCAAGCGATTTTTCCTGCCGGCGCCGGCGGAGCCGAGGGCGGAGAGCCGTCCCGTGACATCAGATCTATATTCCTCGTCGTGGGCCACCTGGGATGTCGAGCGCACGAACAGCATGGCGATCACCGGAGGCTTGGTGGCGGTTCACGCCGAGCGCCGGACGCGCGGTGCAATCTGGGACGCGCTCAAGACCCGCAATGTGTATGCGACCAGCGGGGATCGAATCCTATTGTGGATGGACCTCCTCAATTCGCCGGAAGGACGACAGCCCATGGGATCGGGTGTCCAGATGAACGTCAATCCCGAATTCGAAGTCAGGACCGTTGGTGCATTCGTTCAAAAACCCGGTTGCCCGGATTTCCAGCGCAAGGTGCTGGGGCCGAAGCGCCTCGAGACGCTTTGCCACAATGAGTGCTTCAATCCAACGGCGCGTCGCCGGCAAATCACGCGAATCGAGGTGGTGAGGATTCATCCACAGCACCATACCTCCGAGTCGGTCGACAGCTTGATCGAGGACCCTTGGCTGACGTTGAAATGTCCTGCCAATGAGGCGGGGTGCCGGGTGCGTTTCTCCGACCCGGATTTCGTGCGCACGGGCCGCGATGCGCTTTATTATGTGCGCGCCATCCAGGAGCCGTCGCCGGCGGTCAATGGCGGACAGTTGCGGTGCAAGTTCGATGCGGCCGGGCGCTGCACTCGAGTCAATCTATGTTCGGGCGATCCGAAGAAAACCAGGCCGGCCGACGAATGTCTGGAAGCCGTGGAAGAGCGTGCGTGGTCATCGCCGATATTCGTGGACAGGGGCCCGAGCGTGAAGACGGTGGCGTCGCAGGGCAGGGCGGGACCGTGACAGCGGGGCGTGCGCGGTGACCGCCGAGCGCTGCGCAACTACGCGCGTGCGGAGTGCAGGCGGGTGCCTCGTGCCGCTTGCATTCGTTCTGGCGATGTTCAACCTGCCGGTGCCGGCGCACGAGCGAAGCGAGTCCCTTTCGCATTGGAATTATGTGTCGGGGCATTTGACCGGGGTCCTGACGGTGCGCGCGCGCGAGGTCACCCGGCTGACTCTGCCCGGGGAAGATTACGAGTCCCTCGCCCAGATTTTTGCGGCCCACGTCGAGAAAACCGTCACCGCCGATGTCGATGGGAAACCCTGCGTGCCATCAAGCACTCCTCAAGCGATGGAAGCGCAGGCCGGATACATTCGGATCAAGGTCGAGATGCGTTGTTCGCCCGGCGAATCGCTTGCCATTCGCATCGGTGTGCTATTTGACGTTGCGCCATCGCATCATCATTTTGTCTATGCCGAACCGGCCGCGGGCGCGGGGCAGGAAGCCATCCTCACCGTGTCCTCGCGCGAGTTGCAACTGGAACTCAATCCCTCCCGGTCTGGTGGCGGGCGGTTTCTGCAGTTCGTCGAGATGGGAATCGAGCACATCGCCACGGGATTCGACCATCTGGCGTTTTTGCTGGCGCTGCTGGTCACGGTACGCAACACGCGGCGGGTGCTGCTGATCGTGACCGGCTTTACCTTGGGCCACTCGCTGACGTTGACGCTGGCCGTCACCGGGCTCGTGGCGGCCAATCGGGGGGCCGTCGAGGCGCTGATTGGTTTGACGATAGCGCTCGCCGCCGCGGGCAATCTGGTACGTGGCGAACGCGAGGGGCGTGCCGCGGCCCTGGTTGCCGCGCTGGCGATTTGCTCGCTGCTGCTCGTTCCCGCCATGGCGAGACCGGACATGCCTGCGACATTGGTGGCCTCGATTGCTTTGACGGCGGCCAGCTTCGTATGGCTGAGCGGTTCGCCGGCGTTAAACACGTCGATCGGAACGCGTTTCGCGATGGCGCTGGGCTTCGGCTTGATTCACGGGCTTGGATTTGCGGGCGCGTTGCAGGATCTTAATTTGCCGCGGAATATGTTGGCGTCGACTCTGGTTGGGTTCAATATCGGCGTGGAGATCGGCCAGCTAACGGCAATGGGGCTGGCCGTGATTGTATTTCGAATTGCCGGGCGGCTGTGCCCGCCGTTCGAGCGTTCCGATACCCCGGCGATGGTCGCGAGCGCCGCGCTGCTGGCGATCGGCTGCGCGTGGTTCATTACGCGAACCATCACATTCGGTAACATGTGAGATTCCCTTCAAGGTGTCCGTCTTTACCCTCGGGACCCGAGGTCAGATGGCCGACAAAATATCCGCGTAAGCCGTCTCGACGGTCATGGACAACCGGCCAGGGTTGGCGCCTGCCAAGGGCTCGATGGGTCGCTGCTGACCGCCTTGATGAGCGCCGCCACGCCCCGCGGGCGACACGATCGCGGAAGCTATAACATCGACGGGCGCCGCCCGGCGAACAGCTCTGTTCAACTCGCGTGCTTTCCTGCGGCACACGCGTTTGTCTATTTCACGACAAGAATGAGTTTCGGTTCGACGCTCGCGATCAAACCAAAGTCCCTATCACGATGCAGAAGGGGCATGCCACCAAGAATAGCGTGCGTTGCTATCAGGCAGTCATTCGCAGAACGTGGAGTGACACCCGCCCATCGACACCGCGCGTACAAGTTCGCCGCACTTCGCGCAGCCTCGCGGGGGTCTGGCGCGATTACCATAGGCAATTCGCCAAGCACCCGATCCCAACGGTTGAACCGATCAGGGCTATCTGCACCCTGAAGAAGTTCCTGCAGGATGGGCGGAGCAAGCCAGACGGGCGCTCCGTGCTCGAGAGCTTCGGTGAGCAGCTCGACTTCGACCAGATTGTCACCGCGTAGGTACGCGATCCATACCGAAGAATCGACGAGCATTTTGCGTCACCGGGACGGGCTTGCTGCCTTCGGATCATAGCCCTCTGAAACTCCGCCCGTGCCGCGCAGTGCAAGAACTCCTGAGTAGTCGCGGCTACGAACGTAGTGCTCGAGCGCGACATGGACGGCGTCACGAGTCGTTTTGACCTTGGCGAGCCGCTTGACCCGCTCGACGAGTTTCGAGTCGAGGACAATATTCGTGCGTTCAGCAGTTGGTTTGCGCAATTGTTTCATCAGAACCTCTATACACATCGAATGTGTATAGAGTCTAAGGCGATTTGCACGTCAGTGCAACTGCATGCGGAACAACAGGCAGATCCTCCTAACGGCGGGCTCTCTTATCGGTCCACCTTAGCAGGTCGCGAGCGAAGAAAATCTCATGGCAATTCAAACGTGTAGCAGATTCTGCAGGCGGAGGGGATTCTCGCGACTTGCGAGTTCTACGGGTTCGCCGGAATCGTGGCGAGTCCCACGGAGGGAGTCCGTGAGGCCGCGCACGGCCCCAAAGGGGCGAGCGCGAACCTGCGCTCGGCAGCGGCCACCTCTGCGGCGGCACTGCTCGAGAAGGCAGCGGCCTCGGGGACCGACGCCGAGATTTCCGAGCTCGCGGACCAGTTGACGGCCGAAGTCAGAAAGACGATCGAGTACTTACGATCGAAGGTGGCCTGAGAACTCGAATGATTCAAACCGGATTTACTTCAATTCGACGTTGAGAAGTTCAACAAAGCGCTCCCCCGCTACCAATTCACGTAAATATCAGTTACGTCGCGGGGTATTCTGCTCTCGAACATTGGCTGACCGATTGCAATGGACATTCCCCGTAGGCACACTGTTGCGGCTTAGGCCGCTGGGCCCGTCCTACATTCCTGTGCTGCGCGTCGGCCCGTGTCCATTGAGATCCATCGAGGAGGAATAATGCCATTGGAATGGCGCAGCGCTGCCGCTCAGACCTTTATCGGAGGACGCATCACGAAGGTCGATGGTTTCTGGAGGGCCGCGGAGATCAGCGGCGGCATCATTGATCTCATCAAGGAGTGGCAGCTCTGGGACGCAGCTTTCGGCTCGTCGGCCAAACGGATGAAGGAAGGCTGGGAAACTTACAGGAAAGGCCCGAGCCTCGCCGCGGGGCTGGCCGCCAAGGCAGCCAAGACCGTCGGCCTGGGATCGGATCGCGCGCTGGGATCCGAGATCCATGCGGCGCTGCAGCAATACGTGACCCAGCCCCTGAACAAGCTGCTACAGGAGACGACGCTGACGATCAATTTCAATGCCCTCTCCTGGTTCAAGAACCAGGCCGGGTTCGACGAGTACGGCACGATGTGGGACCGCAAGCAGACCGACAACAGTCTCAACGTTAACCCAGACCCAAAGAACCCCGCCCACGTGCGGGCCAAGGCCGATCGCTGGGCCCTGTACGGCCAGTTCGACGACGGCAAGGTTGACGCGGCCGCGGCCGGGCTGAAGCTCGCCCATGTCAAGCAGCAGGGCGGCGTCACCGCGGCGCCGACCTGGAGCCACTCGCGGGGGAGCGCCGGCAAGACTCCGAAGCAGGTCGTCGCCGACTCTCAGATCTTTGCCGCGCTGAATTACGGCCGCCGGCCGCATGGGTCCAACACCGCCTACGGCAAGAGCTTCTTCGAACTCAGCAACGACTTCAAGGACGGCGCCGTCTTCTTCGCTATGGACACATTCACCCCGGTGTCCACCGGGTCGGGCTTCAAGACCAAGGACCAACGCTCCAAGCTCTACCAGGTGACCGCAAGGACTTTCGCGGGGTCCATGCTGCTGGCCATCAAGTCGCAATACGACGGCAATCCCAACCAAGTGAATAGACAGAACTCGATCGCGTTGATCGTCGACCTGTTGAAGGCGGCAAGCACGTGCGCATCCCTACCCGACAACGACCAGAATCACCTGCTCATCGAGGCCCACCTGTTCCAGAAGGTGAAGATGCGGCCCGACGTCGTCACGCGGGTTAACGTCTCGATGACCGAGTGCGGCACCGACCTCGACGCCGTCAAGAACAACCTGCGGCAATTCAAGAATCGCACGCGCATAGACTTTGCGCTCATCCCCTAGCGCTGGCGCTCACGAAGCGGTCTGGCTCGCGCTGGCGCGTGGATCTTGGACGTCATGACGCCACCGCCTAGGCTCAGCGAAGGTGCAGGGGCTATGATTGCTTATGCCTACATTTAATCGCCGCGCTTTCATTCTGTCTGCGACTGCACTCGGTGCTACCGCCGTCTGGGCGCGCGCGGTTGCCATCGTATCGCCCCAAGCTTGGAGGGAACGGCGGGATCTTTTTACTGAAGGTGTGGCCTCCGGCGATCCGGACTCCTCGAGCGTCATTCTGTGGACGCGTCGCGCGTATGATGACGGACGAACCAAATCTGTCCTTAACGTGCAAGTGGCAGAAGATGAAGACTTCAATCGCGTTGTCGCGCACGCGCGCTCGACGATATTCTCTGCATCGGACTGGACCAGCCGTGTCCTGGTGGGAGGTCTAAAGCCCCACACCGTTTACTGGTATCGCTTCATCGATACGGAAGGCAATGGCAGCCGTATCGGCCGGACGATCACGGCGCCCGAGATCGACGATGCAAGAACGGTGCGCTTTGCTTTCGTCTCGTGCCAGAGCGTGAATGAGGGCGCGCAGAATGCCTACCGACGCATGATTTGGGAAGATCAGCGCGCCGCGCCCGAGAATCGCCTGGCGTTCGTCTTGCACCTCGGAGATTTCATCTATGAGGTCGTTGAGTACCCGGACGAGGTGCCACATCGCCACGATCGCACCGTGTTCGACATCGGTCGTATTCCCGACGCTCGCAAAGTCGACAACTTCCATGTGCCGACGACCGTCGATGGCTATCGCATGGTGTATCGCTCAACCATCCAAGATCCCGACGTCCAGGATGCTCGCGCCAATTTCCCTTTCGTCTGCATTGGCGACAACCACGAGTTCTCGTGGCAAGGTTGGCAGAGCACCATCAAGTATGACGGCAAGTCGGAGCCGGCCCAAGCGCTGCGCGCAGCCGCCAATCAAGCGTGGTGGGAATATATTCCATCGCGGGTGCGCAAATCTTCAGGACCTGGACTGGATAGATTTGATGGCCCGCACGTCAAAAATGCGCGGATAATGCGCTTGGACGCGGACGGCCTCGGTGACGAACCCAATAATCGCACCGCAATCGCGAGTATGACCGGTTATCGCGCGATGCGCTTCGGTCGTCACGTCGAGCTGATACTGACAGATTTTCACAGCTATGCGATGGAGGATCCGACTTCCCGAAATGATGCCGACGCATTCAACCTGAAGGAGTTTCCCGAACTCTTCCCGCTAGAGGCGATGCAAATCCTCGACGCTGGAAGAACCTACGCTGGCGGCAACCCACCGCAGAGCATTCAGTTCGGCGAGAAAGTCATACCGAACTTTGCTCGCAACGATCCGCCCGTGACGGTGCTCGGACGCGAGCAGAAAGCCTGGCTCAAGCGTACCTTGGCAGCGTCGAAGGCCACGTGGAAGGTTTGGGGCGCCACCAACGGAACTCTGGACATGCGCGCGGATCCGCAGAATCTTCCGGCGGGACTCACAACTGCATGGCCGGGCGCGGGTTACGCCTGTTTTGGCGGTGGAGACTTCAGTGGAGCGCTCAATGAACGGGGCGAACTGTATGATTTTGTCCGCGATCAGGGTGTCAGCGGCTTCGCGGTTGTGTCGGGCGATCGGCACAGCTTCTGGGCCGGGTATGCAGCTAAGGCTTTGCCCCCTGAACCATTCGATCCGGTCGGCGTTGCTTTTATTTGCGGCTCAATCTCAGCGATCGGTATGGCTGAAGCGATTGAACATGGAATGAAAGGCCATCCGCTGCGCCCACTATTCGTCAGCGAATGCGAGCCAGGCAAGTTTGCGTCGGCCATCAACTTGACTCTGAAGCATGGGGTGAAGAGTGCGCTCGAGTATGAGCGTACCGGCGATATTGCGGCGGCTCATCGAGTGAGCAATCCGGATAACGCACCGCATCTGAAGTTTGTCGATATGGGTGGCCACGGGTACGCCGTCGTAACCGCCGGCGCCGACGCAATCCAAACCGAGTTTGTCTGCATTCCTCGACCGATCTTGCGCGCTGCGACTCCCGATGGCGGGCCGCTTCGCTATCGGGTGCGTCACACGGCACAACTGTGGACGGCGGGGAACCGACCGGAGCTGAGCCAGGAGATCATCGAGGGCGACCCGGGGCTTTCTGTGTGAGCTAAGTGTGCCACGCGTTAATTCGTCGTCTTCCGGACACGCGTGACTGATGAATACGAGTTTGCGTAGGGAAGTCACGCACTATCCAAAAAAACAAGAAGGGGCTGACAGTCGCTCAGCCCTTGGCGCTCTCTGCCACTCGTATTGTCCTAAGGTTTGTCGGATTCGCTGGGGTCGCCGTCATGTTGCCGTTCGCCGAAACAGGGCTACTCAACGCAGGACATCGACCCAGGGATTGAACACGTCCACGCGCGCAGCCACGTATTCCTTCGTATCGCGGGAAACCACCGTGAGGCCATGATGCTGGGCCGTAGCCGCGATGATCAAGTCGGGTTGGGAGAATGTATGTCCCGCTTTGCGGCCGTCCTCGACCAGGAGGCGCCACTTGAACATGACGTCTTCCGAGATCGCCAGTACGCGCTGTTCGAACATTGGCCGTACCTTGTGCGCCAGCCAGTCATTCAAATTGGATCGACGCGTTGCGTCCGGCAGCAGTTCGATCCCGAAGCGTATTTCGGCAAACGTAACAATACTAACGAAGAGCCTCTCCAGGGGCTGCGAGCGTATGAATTCCGTGACTTTGGGTTCGGGCTTCCGCCGCCGGAGCTCGGAGATGATATTGGTGTCGAGCAACCATCCCGTCACAGCGAGACGTCGCGCACGGGTGGGGTGGTGCGCTGAGGCTCAACCTCGATCTCCCGGTAAGGCGACGACTGAATTGCGTCGATCAATGTCTGCCCGCTATAGCTTCCCTTGAGCCTGCGGAATTCCTCCGCGGCGACTACGACGACTTCGTCACGCCCGTGTACCGTGACGTGCTGCGGTCCCTCGCTGCGGACCTTCCGTACCAGTTCGCTGAAGCGCGCTTTCGCATCTTGCAAAAGCCAATGCCCCGCGGGACGCCTCTCTTTCCGAGACGGTTTAGTTGACTTTGAGGGTGGCAGCCTGGATTTCGTCGATCTAGTCATGCTGACCAGAATAGTGCGAAAAGCCCCTTACTTCAAGGGAGAGGTGGGCGCTTTTCAGCTCAATTCTAAAAACGCCATGTATCGCCCATCTTGTATAGGTTGGCTGGGACAATGGGCAACGCTAGTGGATGACGGATATAAAGATCAAATTCTCCCCCGCTACCAATTCACGTAAGCGATTGAGTATTAAGGAAGTTTTCCTTATTCCGCGATGTGATTGGTGCGTTTTCAGGAGCTGTCAATTTGTGGGGTGATGACGCTGAAGCCCGCAAAGCGCTTGGATAACATTGAACCTTCTATTCGGACCACGGATTGACGACTGCCGCCACCGACGCCTCGAAGTCCGTTTGGTTGCGTGTAGCTAAAGTCAATTTATGGACTTGAGCTGTCGCAGCGATGAATGCATCCATTGCTCCGATCGGCCGCCCCAGCCCTTCACGGTGAGCGACGATTCGGCCCCACGCCTCAGCGGTCTTGGCGTCTATCGGCAATATTCGTCCGTCGAATCGAAATAGCAGTTCGCCCTCTATCCATTCATTCAGACGCTTGCGCCGCCGTCCAGCGGCGAGACGTTCGATGCCGTGCCGTAGCTCGGCGATCGTCACGACGCTGATGAACACGCGGTCCTCGTCTGCGTCTGCCAACCAATTCACGACGCCGGGATTCGGACGGGGTTTGGTCCATTCCGACACCAGATTTGTATCCAGCAGAAAATTCACAAATCGACTTTGCGCGGACCATCTTTGGATCGTTTAACTCGTAACCCTGAGCCGCGAAGAGGAGAGGAGGCGAAAAATTCTGCGAGATTGCCGACGCGCTTGGCTTTGCGTTCCCACTCTTCGGCCGAAACGACGACTACCGACTTTCGCCCACTTCGAGTCACGATCTGTGGTCCATTCGACTGCGCTCGATCAATCATTTCACTGAACTTGGCCTTGGCCTCCGCAACTGTCCACGTGTCCGCGCCCATCGTCGCACCTCGTATGATATGGTCAAGATAGTCATTATAGTCAAGGCGTCGATTAGATTCAAGTTGCCCCGGATCCGTGTGCACTCCAGGATGATGGGGTAGGGCAGTGATGATTTCGGGGCTGCGGTGTGGCGGAAAACACCCAAATGCTAAGCCTTGGAAAGGTCTCGGGCCTGGCGTCTTTGATATGCTTGAAATCGCCGATATCGGGAACGGCGATCGTCGTGAGGGCGCTCATGCGCATACCCCTAAACGGTCCATGGGTCGGGCCGGCCGGCATGGAGCGCATAGCGTTCGATCGCCGTCTGCAGGGTGTCGCGTGGCACACGCTCGTCGCGAACCAGCGCCGATAGCGCGGCGAGTACTATGTGGTGCCGATCGACCTCGAAAAACTTGCGCAGCGCCGCGCGAGTATCGCTGCGGCCGAAGCCGTCGGTGCCGAGCGCGATATAGCGGGCGTTCACATGCGCGGCGATCAGTTGCGGATAGGCGCGCACGTAGTCGGTGGCGGCAATGATTGGCGCTTTGCCGGTCAGACAATGCTCGACATGACTTTCTTTGGGCGGCTCCAGCGGGTGCTGCCGGTTGTAGCGCTCCGCGGCACGTGCATCGCGCTCGAGTTCGCTGAAGCTCGTGACGCTGAAGAGGTCGCTGGCAATGCCGAAATCCGCGGCAAGCAGGTCGGCGGCGGCGACGACTTCGCGGAGTATCGTGCCGGAGCCGAGCAGCCGCACGCGGTGCGGCGCACTCGCTGCGCCGCGTGTGCCCAGGTGATACATACCCTTGAGGATGTGTGCCTTGATGCCGGCCGGCATCGAGGGGTGCGCATAGTTCTCGTTCATCACGGTAATGTAATAGAACTCGTCGCATTGCTCTTCCATCATCCGGCGCGCCCCGTGGTCCATGATTACGGCCAGTTCATAGGCGAAGGCGGGATCATAGGCGCGGCAATTCGGGATCGTGGCCGCGATCACGTGGCTGGTGCCGTCCTGGTGCTGCAGCCCCTCGCCGCCGAGGGTCGTCCTGCCGGCGGTCGCGCCCAGCAAAAATCCGCGAGCGCGCTGATCGGCGGCCGCCCAAATCAGATCGCCGACGCGTTGAAAGCCGAACATCGAGTAATAGATATAGAACGGCAGCACGGGCAGGCCGTGGACACTGTATGACGTCGCGGCGGCGACCCAAGATGAGAGCGCGCCGGCCTCGGTGATGCCCTCTTCGAGCAGCTGTCCGGTCGTTGCCTCGCGGTACGAGAGCATGGACTTGGCATCCTCCGGCTCGTAGAGCTGCCCCACGGGAGAATAAATCCCGATCTGCCTGAACAGATTCGCCATGCCAAAGGTGCGCGCCTCGTCGGCCACGATGGGGACGATCCGCGGACCCAGTGTCGGGTCGCGCAGCAGCGCGCCGAGCATACGCACCGCGGCCATGGTCGTCGACATTTCCTTGCCGTCGGCCTGCACGGCGAATTGCCCGTAGCTATCGAGCGGCGGCACGGTCACGGCGGCCGCTTTGCGGCGTCGGGCCGGCATGTATCCGCCAAGCGCGCCGCGGCGGGCGCGCAGGTACGTCATTTCCGGACTCTGTTCGGCCGGCTTGTAGAACCGTAGTTGGGACACTGCTTCGTCGGACAGCGGCAGACTGAAGCGGTCGCGGAATGCCTTGAGGGCGTCGATGTCGAGCTTCTTCGCCTGGTGCGAGGTCATCCGAGACTCGCCGGCGTCGCCCATGCCGTAGCCTTTTTTGGTCTTCGCGAGAATGACGGTGGGGCGGCCTTTGTGCGCCCGCGCGGCGGCGAACGCTGCATGGAGTTTGCGAAAATCGTGGCCGCCGCGTTTGAGCGCGTTGATCTCCGGGTCCGACATGTGTTCGACCAGCGCGCTCGATTCGGGATCGAGTTGGAAGAACTTGGCGCGGTTATAGTCGCCGTCCTTCGCGCCGAGATTCTGATACTGGCCGTCGACGGTTTCCGCGAACCGCCGCAGCAGCACGTGGTTCGTATCCCGCGCGAACAATAAGTCCCATTCGGAACCCCAAAGCACCTTGATGACATTCCAGCCGGCGCCGGTGAACAGCGACTCGAGTTCCTGGATGATCTGCCCGTTGCCGCGGACCGGTCCGTCCAACCGCTGCAGATTGCAGTTGACAATGAACGTGAGGTTGTCGAGACCCTCGCGCGCGGCGAGGGTCAGGCCGCCGATAGATTCAGGCTCGTCCATCTCGCCGTCGCCGAATACGCCCCAGACATGTCGGTCGGCTGCGTCCTTGAGGCCGCGGTGGTCTAGGTAGCGTATGAATCGCGCGTGATACACGGCGTTGATGGGACCCAAGCCCATGGAGCCTGTCGGGAACTGCCAGAAATCGGGCATCAGCCAGGGATGAGGATAGGAGCACAAACCCCGCCCCTGAATTTCCTGCCGGTAGTGCGCCAGTTGTTCCTCGTCGAGGCGTCCCTCGAGGAAGGCACGCGCATAGATGCCGGGCGCCGAATGGGGCTGGTAGAAAACGAGATCGCCGCCGGAATCGCCATCCGTGCCGCGAAAGAAATGATTGAAGCCGATCTCGAAGATCTCCGCCGCCGAGGCGTAGCTTGCGATGTGGCCTCCTAGCTCGCCATAGGCTTGGTTCGCCCTGACGACCATGGCCAACGCATTCCAGCGAATGATGGAGGTGATGCGCTCTTCCATCGCAAGATCGCCCGGATACGCGCCCTGTCGCTCGACGGGAATGGTATTCCGATAAGCGGAGTAGGGCTGGATGGACGAGCGCAAGCCCTTGCGCCGCATTTGTTCCTCGAGTTCGTCGAGCAAGAAAAGCGCGCGCTCGGCGCTCGATTCTCGAATGACGCCGTCCAGCGATTCAATCCATTCCCGGGTTTCGATGGGATCGGAGTCGGAATGCTCGATCCGGCTCAAATTATTTTGGACATTGGCATTCAAAGGTAACCTACCTGCGATCTGACACTGGGAACGAAGAAGGTTGACGGCCAAGCGATCTAGCCCTCGTTTTGCGCTGGATTGTAGGGTAGGAAGACGGACGCCAGTATCGCTTAAAAGTATACTAAGAATAAGTAGCACCGATTTGGAGTCACCGGCACAGGCGACCTATGCTAGTGCGTAAGGTTGGTTTTTGGGGAGTGGATAGCATGCAGTTTTTGCGCAATGCCTGGTATGTCGTCGCCTGGGCAGAGAATGTCGCGCCAGGACCCACGCGCATCAAAGTTCTCGGCGAGCCGGTCGCCCTCTATCGGCTCCAAAACGGCAGAGCGGCCGCCTTGTCTGACCGTTGCCCGCATCGGTCGGCATCGTTGGGTGATGGGAAGATCATTGACGATGCGCTGCAGTGCCCGTACCACGGCCTGAGGTTCAACCAAGCGGGGGAGTGCGTCCACAATCCGCATGGTAACGGCGCGATTCCGCCCCGTGCGCACGTCAAGTCGTATCCGTTGGTCGAGCGGTATCATGCCCTATGGGTCTGGATGGGCGACGTCGAGAAGGCCGATGCTGCGCTCATTCCCGATTTTTCGCTCTATGACGATGCGGCGCTGGTCAGCTCGCGCGGCTATTTGCATATCAACGCCAATTACGAACTCATCAATGACAACTTGCTCGATCTCAGTCACGCAGCCTTCATTCACCCCTTCCTCACCAACGAGGGCTATGCCTCGAGATCGAGATCTGAAGTCAAGCAGGAAGGAACGACCGTTTGGTCTTATCTTTGGAATGACAATGAAGCGCTGACTCCCCTGTTTCGACTGGTATGGGACGGGAAAGGTGACCGCTGTGACATGCGCGCTCACATGCGTTGGACCGCGCCCTCGAGCCTGCTTCTCGACGTGGGCGTTACCGAGGTGGGCGCTCCACCGGAGGCGGGACCCGCTCTTCCAAGCGCTCATCTGTTGACTCCGGAGTCCGAGACGCGCACCCACTACTTCTGGATGGTTGGGCGAAACAGGCTGCCAAATGACCTTGAGCTTGGCCAGTCAATTCACTTAGGCATCGAGCGCGCATTCACTACCGAGGACGAGCCAATGATCTCGCGTGTGTCCGAGAACATGAATGGCGCGGAATTCTGGTCGTTGAAGCCGGCCATTCTGCCGGGCGATGCCGCGGCGTTGCGCGCGAGGCGCGTGCTCGCGGATCTCATCTCGGCGGAGACCGGTCAGCAGATCGCGCAGGCGAGCTAGGGTACTCATGACCAAGAAGCTGAGAACGTTGGTCGTGGGCGGGGGCGTCGCGGGCATGTCCTGCGCGATTGAACTCTCGAAAAGAGAGCACGCTGTTCATTTGATCGATCAGAATCCGCAGTGGCGCTCCTACGGCGCCGGCATCACCATCCAAGGACCCACCTTTCGCGCCTTGCGCCAAGTGGGTGTGGCCGACGAAGTGGCGGCGATGGGCTACGGCTGCCGCGGCTCGCGGGCCCGCCTGGCCGATGGTACGCTGCTCGGTGAGGTCCTGACGACGGCGCTCGAACCAGGGCTGCCCGACGGCGGGGGAATCTTAAGGCCGCTCTTGCATGCCGTGTTGGCAAAGCGCACTCGGTCCAGTGGTGTAACCATCGATCTCGCGATCACTGTGTCGCGCATCGAGGACACAGCGAGCGAGGTGCGGGTCGAATTCAGCAACGGCAATACCGGGGCGTATGATCTCGTGGTGGGGGCTGACGGCATCCACTCGCAAATGCGCTCTTTCTTGTTTCCGGATGTGGCGGCTCCGCGATTCACCGGTCAAGGAGCGTTTAGGACCCTGGCTCCCCGTCCGCCGGATCTCGACATGGTCGAGATTTACCTCGGCAATCCCATCAAGGCGGGCGTCACGCCCGTCTCGCAGGATCAGCTTTACATGTTCACCTTGTCTCCGGAGCGCGGAGACGACTACCTCACACCGGAACGCCAGATCTCTCGACTTCGCGAAGTCCTGGAAGGGTTCGGTGGCCTCGTCGGGCAGATTCGCGATACCTTGGGGCCTCAGAGCCAGATTGTCTATCGACCGCTCCAGACTCTCTTGCTGCGAAAACCTTGGCACAAGGGGCACATCGTGCTGATTGGCGATGCCGTGCATGCCGCAACACCCCAGTTGGCCTCGGGCGCGGGCGCTGCCGTGGAAGACGGCGTGCTTCTCGCGGAGTACGTCTCGACCTACGAGACGATGGAACAAGCGTTGCAAGAATTCGCCAATCGGCGCTTCCCGCGCTGCCGTGACGTGGTGGAGAGTTCGGTCCTCTTGGGCGAGCTCGAGTTGTCCGGCGCCTCCGGCGAGGAGCAAGGACGCGTCTATGCCGAGGCCCTGGCGCGGCTGGCCGCGCCGGCATGACAGCATCGGAAAGCCGTCCCACCGTGGAAGGCGTTCTGTGGTCTCAGACTGCATTTCTATCGACGACCCTGCCGGCGAACGAGGGTGATCCCAACTCGAGCTATCGGCCGGCACAACGTTTGGATCCTCAAAAAGAGCCGAATTGATTTTAGTCACCTCAGCGAACGGAAAAACCGGGCAGCATGTAATCCCCCAGTTGCTGGCCAAAGGTAAGGCGGTGCGAGCGTTGAGCCGCCGCGCCCCCGCCACGCCGAGCGCCGGCGTGGAAACTGTGGCCGGCGATATGAACGATCCGAACGTCATCAAGCGAAGCGTCGAGGGTGTGGAGGCCGTCATCCATATCGGCCCGACGCTTCATCCGCGCGAAGTGGCCATCGGGACCGGTGTCATCGACGCAGCGCGAGATGCAGGCGTGCCCAAGTTCGTCTTGTTTTCGGTGATTCATCCGCAGATTGACGATCTGGTCAATCATCAGAACAAGCTCGCGCTCGAGAGCCATCTCGTGCATTCGCGCGTGGACTGGACCATTCTTCAGCCGCAGCACTACATGCAGAACATCGACGTGCGGCGGGTCGTGGAAAGTCGCTTCTGCGCGTTGCCTTACTCGGAGAGCCGCACGCTGGATTTCGTGGACCTAACCGACGTGGCCGAGGTAGCTGCCAAGGTTGTAACCGAGGATGGGCACCGCTGGGCGACCTACGAGTTGTCCGCGAACGAACTTTTGAGTACGACGGACATCGCAAAGTGGATTGGCGCGGTCGCCGGAGTGGATATCGGGGTGGGGAGGCTCGACGTGGAGGAGATTGTTGCGATGTTCGCGAAGTGGAAAGGCGAGGACGCGATCGACGACCGTAGCCGAAATGGCTTGCGCCGATTGTTTGCCTACTACGATCACTATGGCATCACGGGCAACGCTAACGTCTTGACCTGGCTTCTCGGCCGAACCCCCGGCACCTTCAAGGACTACGTTAAGCGAGAACTTGCCAAGCACCCATGACTCCGCCGGGAATGACGCGCCAGCGCGAAATGGCTCAAGAAATCATGGAGAGGCGGGCACCGTCGCGTTTTTTGGTTGTTTGACCGTTGGCGAGCCTCTCGGCCGCGGTCTTGATGCAATGTCTCATCCACACGTGTGCGGGATCGTTGGCGTTTCGTTCGTGCCACAGCAGGGTCTCGCAACAATTGGGCAGCCGAAACTCCGGCTCGTACCATTTGAGGTCCAACGATTTCGCCAGGGCATCTGCTAACAAGGAGGGCACGATGGCCACCATGGGCGTACCAGATACCGTAGCCAACGCGATATGGAAGCTGGAGACCACTGCGACGGCATTGGCCGGCTTGTCGTAGCACGCGATGGCGCGCTCGGCTACGCTGATCACATCGCCATAGATCCGGATTTCGACCAATGGCAGGCGCCGAAATTTCTCCAGACTGAGTGATTTGGCGACTTCCGCGTTCTGCGATGCGGCGACGATGACAAAGTGGTCGGTGAACGCTGTCTCGGCGTGCAATTCCATATGTTCCGAGGCGGGATCGAGGTAGCTTCTTTCCGCAAGCGTGATGCAAAAATCCAGATCGCCATTCGAAACGCTCCCGATGGAGTTCGCCGAAATCTCGTGGATTCGACATTTGATCTTAGATGCGTGCTGTTGGACCTCCGCGATCAGGCGCGAACCTAAAACGTGGGCGCAGTAGTTGGACATTCCGATATGGAACTCCTGCTCTGTCGTCGCCGGATCGAACTCTGCTTTGCCAGACAGGGTCGCTTCGATCTGAGTCAATAAATCCCTGACCGGGCCCACCAAACGGCGCGCTCGTGGGGTCAATTTGAGGCGGTGATGGCCCGCGGACTCCAGCAACGGATCATTCAAGTGAGCGCGTAGACGCTGTAAGGAACCGCTCATGGCGGGTTGGGAGACATGGGTGCGTTCGGCGGCACGGGTCACATTTTGCTCGGTAAGCAACGCGTGAAGGGCCACCAGTAAATTCAGGTCGAGCCGATTTAGATGCATTTCAAACCCCCAAAACATTATATGCGCCGTGCTCGCCGGCCTGTCAATCGAGCGCGGGAGGCGGTCACAATCTGACCGAATGCTTTCCTTTCAACGTAAGCATGGAGCGGGCTTCGCTGGGAGTCGCCACATTCAAGCCCAGTTCGCGGACGATACGGACGATCTTGACCACCTGCTCGGCATTGCTGGCGGCCTTCCTACCGCGTTCGATGAACAGGCTATCTTCAAGTCCTATCCGAACATTGCCGCCGAGCAGTGCGGCCTGGGTGACGACGGCCATTTGATGCTTTCCCGCACCCAGGACGGACCAAACATAGTCGTCACCGAACAGTCTGTCGGCCGTCTGGCGCATGAAGGCGATATTCTCCGGATCTGCGCCAATCCCACCCAATATGCCGAACACGCTTTGAATGAAAAACGGCGGCTTGGCAATGCCGCGATCGGCGAAATGCGCCAGGTTATACAGATGTCCAATGTCGTAGCATTCGTGCTCGAATTTCGTGCCGTGCGGCTCAAGCAAACTGTAATTGCGCGCGATGTCGGCAAAGGTGTTGCGGAATATGAAGCTTTCGCTGGCCGCGATGTACGCCTTCTCCCAGGGAAAGCGCCAACTCGTCACTTTCGCGCCCATATTATGGAACGCGAAGTTCATGGATCCCATATTAAGAGAACACATCTCCGGCGAGAACTCCAACGCCGCGGCGAGTCACTCTTCCGGCGACATCTCGGGGCTGCCGCCCGTAGTCAGGTTGATTACCGCATCCGTCGCTGCGTGGATGGTCGGAAGAAATTGGCGAAAGATTGCCGGATTGCCGGTGGGTGCGCCGTTGTCCGGGTCGCGGGCGTGCAAATGCAGGATGGCCGCCCCGGCTTCCGCGGCCTCGATGGCCTGCCGTGCGATGTCGGCCGGCTTAAAAGGAAGCGCATCGGATAACGTCGGGGTATGGATCGCGCCGGTGATGGCGCACGAAATGATGACATTATCGGGACGCCGGCTTGCCATGATCGTTACGACAGTCCAAAAAGCCGGGCGGCATTCTCGCCCAATATCGAGCGCTGACTCGTCTCATCGAAGGCGCTCAGCAGCGTCCGGGGATCATAGTGACCCATATCGAAGGGATAGTCGGTCCCCAAGACCACCTGGCTCGTACCCACCTGATCGATCAATCGTGCGAGGCTTCGTGCATCGTAAACGAGGCTGTCGAACCAGATGCGCCGGAAGTAATCGCTTGGTGGACACTCGCAGCCTCCCGCGTCCGGACGAACCGCGCGGGCATGGTCCGACCGGCCGGCGTAGGCAGGCAAATACCCGCCGCCGCGCGCCGCGATGAGCTTGAGCTTGCGATGTCGATCCAAGGTTCCGCCGAAGATGAGCTTGGACAGGCAAACGGTGGTTTCAAAAGGTTGGCCTATGGTATTCACGAGGTAATGCGAGGCCAATCGCGGGCCGAGCGTCGAGCCCCAGGGATGAATGAACACCACGGCCCCTAGGTCATCCGCCTTCGCCCAAAACGGATCGAATCGACGGTCGGCAATATCGACGTTGTTCGCCCGCGTCGATATCTCGACGCCCTTAAACCCGCGTTGACGCATGAGGGCTTCGAGTTGCATGGCCGCTCGCTCGGGGTGCTGCATCGACACGGCACCTAGGCCCACGAACCGCTCCCGCCTCGATTCGCACAGCTCTGCGATGGCATCATTCTGGCGCTTGGCGATGAGATCCGCGAGCTCAGGTTCGGCCCACGAGTAGTATTGCGTCGGCGACGGACTCACCGCCTGCACATCCACACCCATGGCATCCATGTCGGCTCGACGCGTGTCGAGTTTGCACAGTCGCGGGAGCAACGTGCTCATCGTCTGACCGTTGACCGCAGCCGATTTTGGTCCCATCGCTTCCAATCCCGCGGCACTCTCGGCGGCCTTTTGGGGATGGCCTGCGATCAACGTTTCGACGGCGGGTACGAAGAGATGGCAATGCACGTCGATGGTCCGCCACGGCAGTCGCTGCACCTTCTCGCCGACGCGCACGGGATAATGGATCGGCGAACAAACCTGCAGCGAAGGGTCGGCAGAGGTGGCATTGGCGGGCGCATCCGCGGGCGAGGTCATGGCGAGCCCAGCGCGACGAAAGGCCGATGCACGACCGCGCCGTCTGGCAAAACTTCGGCGAAGCAGCGATTGCGCTGCGTGCCAAGTCTCTCGATGGTTCCTTCGAGCAGGTCTCCGGGCCTTAAAAAACGACCATAGTGCGTCCCGTTGCCCGAGGGAGAACCCGTGCAAATGACATCGCCCGGCAGCAACTGGATATGCGTGGAAACGTATTCGATGAGCTGAGCGATGGGAAAAATCATGTTGGACGTGGATTCGCTCTGCATGGTCTCCCCGTTGAGCCGCAAGGTGATCATCAAGTCTTGCGGATTCGGAATGAACTTCGTCGGGACGATGTCCGGCCCCAAGGGCAGAAAGCCGGGACTGCTCTTGCCCGCCAGGAAGTCCAATCCCAACGTCGGAAAATCGGGCCTGGCCAGATGGTCGCGCGCACTGATGTCGTTGCAAACGACGTACCCTGCCACGTGTTCCATCGCTCGCTCGCGGCTCACCCGGCGGGTGCGCTTGCCGATCACGACGCCCAGTTCCAATTCCCAATCGGTTTCGCTGCTGTCCGGCGGTAGCATCAAGTCAGCGAATGGGTCCAGCACGGCGGATGCTCCCTTCACGAAAGCGAACGGCTGTCCCACCGTCGCGCGATGGTCCATGACCCTCTCCGCTTGGCGCTGCCGTTCTTCTACCGAAGCGGAAGGATCGCCTCCGGACGCGGGGTAATCCAACAGTAGATCGATCACGTGTTTGCGATAATTGGCCCCGGCGCAGATGACCTGTCGCGGCATCAGTGGCGCCAGCGTCTGCAGAGACTCGCGCGGCACGCCGTCGACATTGCCGAGGCGTTCAGCTGCTCGGCTCAACACCGGCAAGATATCGTCCCATAGCTCGACAACGTCGAGCATCGACAGGCGAGCCGCGGGCAGCCGGACGCCGCTCGGCCCAAGGTCGAAATCGGAGATCGCAAAGACGTTGTCCCGGACCACCAAGGCGGGGAACGCCGTGCGGGTCGTGGAGACGAACGTGCCCAACGAAAATGGTGTTTCATCGCTGCTCAATCGAATCTCCACATTCGCTCAAGCGTAGCGTCAACTCTGTCTCGGGCCCAGGGCATCGAGATCCTCCAAGGCGGCAGGCCGAGCGGCGGGCTCTTCCTTCGCGATCAAGTCGTAGCGGCGCGGCTGGACGTCCCCCGGATGGGGCACCGTCTTGTCGAAAAACCCGACATCCCAGGTAGGACCTTCGATCCAGAATTTGGGAACATTTTGTACCCAGTGCGCAAAGCCGAACTTGGCGTCCCAGTCGCGCGGAACCCAGTTGTCGTCCAGTTGGTCTTGGTCCGCTCCGTATTCGGCCTCGCCTCCCGCCGGGCAGGGCAAATAATAGAAGAGCGCCGAACTGATGCGGTGGCGCCCGAGACCCCAAGTGGAAGGTTCCCAGCCGCGCCGTTCCATGTAAAGCTTTCCCGCCATGATCTCGTCGAGATCCGTGACGTGATAGTTGACGTGATTGAACTCCAGTTGGCCGCGTGCGCCCGACATGATGGAGTTGGCGTCGTAGAAGAAAATGCTGTGATGGTCTGTTACCCCGTCCGCGCGCGCATAAAATCCCAGTCCGCGTTGGCTGTCGGTGAGGCGGAAATCCATGCGTTCACAGACGAACTTCACGCAGTACTCGGGGTTCGGTACCACATAAACGATGTGCATCATGCGCTTGGGGTACGCACGAGCGATCCATTTGCGCTGTGCATTCATTCGATTGGTGTTCCCCGGCGAATTGACGGGATCGACAGAGGTGAGGGGCGTGCGTTGAGTGGGCCAGAGCCGTAGCCCCATCGCGATCCCGCCGTCCGCCACGAAGCGTAACGTGCCATCGGGGTCGCGTTCGACCTCGCGGTCCGCGCCGACGCGCGCCGCGATCTGATCGAGATGCTCCGGGCAATCGACGCCCCAGATGACCTCGTGGACGCCGAGTCCGTGCACTTGTGAGCGCGGAATCGGCCTATCGCGAATTGACTGGATGATGACGTTCGAGGTGTCCGGCAACTTGAATCGGGCGCGCTCCGTGGTCCGCGCGAACAAGCGCAGACCGAAGTCTTCGAAGTAATCCACCGACTTTTGCACATCGTCGACGCAATAGACGAGCGTCTCCATGCCAAGTATTGCCATGACAATTCCCCTTGAACACTCTCAAATCCAGACCAATCGTCAGCACCTTGAATGAGGCGCGCTACCGACCAAAATCACTCATGCCTATTCCTTGTATCGGCCCCAATAATGGCCCTTGCGTCATTCCAATATTGCTACGGCGCGCGTCCAGCCGGCGGAGGCGCCGCGAATCTTGAATGGAAAGCAGGACACCTGGAATCCGTGGCTCGGCAGGGCCTCGAGGTTGTGAAGCTTCTCCAGGTGGCAGTAGCCGATATCCCGACCGGCTTTGTGTCCTTCCCAAATGAGTCCCGCGTCACCGCTTTCCGCGTACCGTTCCTTGATGTGAACGAAGGGGGCGTCCCAGCTCCAACCATCGGTCCCTGTGACCCGCACTCCGCGTTCCAAGAGATACATGGTCGCCTCGTAGCCCATGCCGCAGCCGGAGCTCACGTAGTCGTCGCTGCCGTAACGACACCCGGCGCGAGTGTTGACCAGCACGATCTCGAGCGGCGACAGCTCATGCGGCATGCGCGCCAACTCCGCCTGCACTTCTGCGGCGCTCACCACGTGCCCGTCGGGGAGGTGCCGAAAGTCCAGTTTGACGCCCGGTTGGAAACACCATTCCAAGGGCACTTCGTCGATCGTGATGGCGCGCTCGCCGCCGTTCATTGTGGAGGCGAAGTGATAGGGTGCATCCAAGTGTGTGCCGTTGTGCGTGATGAGCTGAATGCGCTCGATAGCCCAGGCTTCACCGTCCGGCAAATCCTCGGCCGTCAATCCCGGAAAGAATCCCACCATCTCCGGAACGGACATCCGATGATCGATGTAGTCGATTTTCGGTCGATAGACCGGCGGATCCGATATCACATCGTTCTCGAGAAAGATCGACAGGTCGACGATGGTTCGACTCATGTTAAAACTTCGTGCCCACCGTGATGCCGTAGGTCCGCGGCGCACCCAACGCGTCCACCAAGCCTTGGCCAGCCTCGAGCAGCGAGACTGCATAGACGGTGTTGCCGAGGTTCTTACCCCACAGTTTCACCGAGTGCCGATCGCTCTGATCGGTCCAACCGACCGAGGCGTTCACGAGATCGTAGGCGGGTTGATAGCCGATATTGTCGGGCGCCGCATAGAACTTCGCGGTGCGGTAATAGACCGCGCTCCACTCCAAGTGGCCTCCAGCGAGCGGAACTTTGTAATTGACGCCGACGTTGACGGTTGAATCCGGCGAAAAGGGCAGGCGCTTGCCGTTCGCCGACCCGGTGCACGTGCCTCCGGGCGCGGGAACGCATGCACCCACGGGTCCGAAGAAGTCCGCGTTGGGAAAATCTGAAAACGTCGCATGCGTGTAAGCGAAGCCGCCAAACACCGAGAATCCGCCCGGCAGCACCGCTTCGATGTCGAAATCCGCGCCATAGAGTTTTGCGGTGGCGCCGTTGTAGATCGCCTCGTTCGAATCCACGTATCGCCCGACCTGAATATTGTCGTAGTTGTAATGATAAGCCGCGCCGTTGATGCGCAAGTGGCGGTTCAAAAACTCGGTCTTGAGTCCCACCTCGGCGGCTCCGATAGTCTCCGGTGCATACGGCGCGTTCGATGGTACCGCCAAGTTGTAGCCGCCGCTCTTGAATCCCGTGTTGTAGGAAACGTAGCCCAGGATGTCCGAGCTGAACTTGTGATCGAGCGCCACGCGATAGGTGAACTTCTTGAACTCGTTCGACGGCGCTATCCCGAGACCAGGAGCCGGAATGTTGGTATTTCCTGCGTTGGCGCCATCGATCAGGAATGCGGTATTGCCGTCCAGCTCCTTTTTCTCGTACGTGTATCGCACCCCGGTCGTCAGGCGAGTATCCGCGGCGATCTCATAAGTGCCCTGCGCATAGCCCGCAACGGAATTCGAGATCTCGCCATCGTCGATGACGATGGAGGTTGGTACGTTGGGAACCGGGGAAATGACCGTGGGCCCGAAGCCGACGATCAAGGGTTTATACTGATCGAGCGCATGATAGAAGTACACGCCGGTCACCCAAGTCAGCTTGTGGTTCTTGCTCGATGACAGCTGGAATTCTTGGGTGAACTGCTGATCGTAAGAAGCGGCCGCGATGCTGGTTAGCGGCGCCGGGGTCAAATCGATATCCAACGAGAATGTATATCTGGTGCTTCGATACGCGGTGATGCTCTCGAGGGTCAAGGGCCCAAAGTCTTGGTTGAATTGCACGGACGCGCCACCCGCGGACAGCTTGTTGATGGGGTTGAAGCTTTGATTGATGTCATAGGTGCTCCCCATGGGATAGGGCCCGCCAAAGAAGGGGTTATTGAATGTCCCCGGATATTGCAAATCGAGATGCTGGACGCCTTGGCTGCTGGTGCGATCTTCGTAGTCCAAAGCGATGCGTATTTGGCTGTCCGGCGTCGGCTCGATCAGGAACTTGGTGCGGCCGGCGAAGTCATGATCGAGTTGTCCGATCGGCGAGCCGGTGCCTACGTTCGTGCCCCACGCCTCGTTTTGACGTTCGTAGCGTACGGAGAGATCGACGGCAACCGCCTTGGCAAGCGGCCCCGTCACGTACAAATCTGCCGTTTCGTCCTGGTAATTGGCGTATCCCAGGTCGGCCGCACCCGAGAAATTGAATTGTGGGTCCTTGGTAACCATCTGAATGAGACCCCCGGTGGCATTGCGCCCAAACAGAGTTCCCTGCGGTCCCTTGAGGATCTCGATGCGGTCTACGTTATTGAGCGTGAGAAGCGCGCCGGAGGCGGCAGCCAGATACACCCCGTCGATGTAAGTGGCGATCGGTTGTTCCAGGCCAGGTCCATTGGTGCTGGAGCCTACCCCGCGGATATGGGGCTGTGTGAAACCCGCTACCTGGGGAACGTTCAGTCCGGGTGTCACCAGTTCGAGATCCTGTGTGGTCGTGACGCCTACACTGGAAAGACGAGCGGCAGATGATGCGCTGACCGAAATCGGTACGTCCTGCAGGGGCTCACTGCGTCGCTGCGCAGTGACGACGATCTCCTCGATGCCGGATGCATCGGCTGACGATGCAGATGATGCGGACGGCCCATTTTGGGCTAGCGTCGCGGCGTTTGGCAAAGCGAGCGCGAAGGTCAGGAATGAAAGCCGGCCAATTCTCATGTAACTCCCCCGATACCTATGGATGCCAATGGCTATACAGCAGGTATTCTTTATTTACTCTTTGCCCATAGTGTGCGGAAACACGCCATCCGGAGTCTAATCACTCATACCGATTCGACGTATCCGTGCGCCTTATCACGAGCGGCAGAAAGCGGCTTCACAATGGCGTCGGTGCAAAATCTGACGAGGTGGAAGGCGTCGTATGATCAGGTTGATGGTGTTGGTCAGAAAGCGGTCCGACATGACGCGCGTGAAGTTCAAAGATTATTGGGTGAATAAGCACAGCGAACTCGAGAGACAGGTGTTCGCGCGCGCGCATCAAGAAGATATCGGCGACCTTCATCGCCGCGACCCTCGTCGGAGAATTATCCTGGGACGGTTTTGTGGAACTATTTGTCCGGCCGTCGTGACATAGATGATGGTGGCGTGCTCATTTCCGCATCGATTTCGTCGACCATCTGCTTACCACCAGTCGATTAAGGTACTGCGCTACTCGAGGGTCTAGGGATGGTCTAGGGAGGTCTAGGGAGACCCATGAAAAGCACCACCCGGCCCTGCGGGACAGTGGCTCATCGACTGCCTTATCGAACACTACCGATCGCGATGTCTGCGGCGCCGCTACGCAGCGACCGCTCGATTTCGCCCAACGCTTCAAGCTTTAGACGAAGCGGCCGTATGGCCCCCCGATTCGCCAACGTGCCAATGAACGGTCAAGCAATCACCGTGACGATGGTGGATCGGTGAACGCCTTCAATGCCTTCTGTACGGCGAGAAGAAGCACGCTGCGGCATAGATCAATGATTTGCTCGCCGATGCTACGGCCCGTGGAGGTGGGATTTTTGCTAGCGCGGACAACGGGTTAGGCTAGCCGGAACGATCGGTAGCCGTAGCGGATGCGTGATACAAAGATCAAATCCTCCCCCCGCTACCAACTCATTTTGCGGGTTGGATTCTCTCTCGTATCCAGTTAGCCAAGTCACTCTCATCGAGAGTACCAGTTTCGCACGCAGTACTTTAATCGACTGCGCAGCCGCCTTGGTTCCCCGGTCGGCTTCGGCACAGTAAAATTGACATTACGTCATAATGACGATAAGTTATTTTAGGTGCAGGGAATCTGGACCAGAGCGGCGCGCGGTAGGGCAGGCGGGGGACTCATGACAATAATCAAAGTTTCAGCGTTGACCATGGTCCTTGTATGGGCCGGCACGATAGCGGCTGGTGCGGAGGCCGGTGGCTCAACCGAAGCAGCTCTGGATGAAATCGTCGTCACCGCCCAAAAGCGCTCCGAAAACCTTCAGGATGTTCCAATTGCCATTTCGGCAATCTCAGGCGATGAACTCGAGGCATTGGGAGCCAACAGCGTTACGGCCCTTGCCGAGGTGACGCCCGGGCTGCAAATGGAGACCGTGCAGGGCTCGATCGCGCCTCGCATTCGCGGGGTGGGTTCGGACCTTCCGAATGTGGAAAATTCGGTCGCCTTGTATGTTGACGGCGTATATATCGCCAGCCCTTCAGCTTCCTTGTTTTCGCTCAACAATATCGCGCAGGTTGAAACGCTCAAGGGTCCACAGGGTACGCTGTTCGGGCGGAATGCCACCGGCGGCGCGCTGCTCATCCAGACGCGCGAACCTACCGAAAATCTGAGCGGCAAGTTCGATGTCACCTATGGCAACTACCAGACCACAACCGCCAATGGGTATATTGCGGGCGGCTTGACCCCGGCGGTCGCCGCAGATCTTGCCCTGCACGCCGCTCATCAGGGTGAAGGTTATGGCAAGAATCTGTTCACGGGATCCGACGTGTATCAGGCAAATCTGGACCTCGCGTTGCGGTCCAAATGGGTTCTCAAGCCGACGGAGGCCGACACAGTTCGTCTCATTTTTGATTTTGAACGGCGCGACGGCAGCACAGCGACGGTCGACTATGTTCCGGCGGGGACTTATCCTTCCGCCTTCCTCGTTCCGCCACTCACCACGCCACTGCCACGTCCTTACAACATCAACACATTTGTCGATCCCACGGATAACCTGACCCAGAGTGGTGTCAGTGCGCGAATCGATCACGAAATGAGCTGGGCGAGATTGACCTCGATTACAGCCTACCGCCATGAGCAAATTACGAGCACCTTTGACATCACCCTGACACCCGCTTGCTGTCTGCAAATTCCTGTGCCTTTTCCTCCGTTCTCTCTTACGATCCGTCTGCCGGTTGTAAACATCGTCGCAAAGGATCAGCAGTTCTCTCAGGAACTCCAGCTGTTATCGCCCGACAACTCACGGTTCAACTGGCTGACCTGGGTGACGGGCCTGTACTATTTTCATGATAACGAAGAGCAGGCGAGCAGCTTCTCTGCGGTAAAGACGGATTCATATTCCGGTTTCGGCGAGACACACATCGAGTTCCTGCCTGCCACCCGTTTGGTCCTGGGTTTGCGCTACACGGACGAGAAGAGGGCGCTGTCAGTGGACTCGGCGTACTACACCCAGCCGGAACCTCCCGGCGCTTCCGTACCTCCCCTCACCGATGAGCCTACGAAGTGGTTTTCCCAGCTCACCTACCGTGTGGGTATCGATCATAAGTTCGATAACGGAACGCTGATCTATGTGTCGAAAAATCTCGGCTTCAAGAGCGGCGGCTATAACTCCACCGAGCCGAGCTTGCCCAGTTTCGAACCCGAAAAGCTGAACGCCTATGAGGCAGGCTTTAAATCCGAGCTTTTCGACCGCAGGTTGCGTTTGAACGGCGCGGCCTTTCACTATGATTACACGAACATTCAGATGGTCAAATTGACGGCTGACAACCAGATTCAGGAGTACAACGGTCCTCCCGCCACCGCCTACGGTGCCGATCTTGACGCTGAGGCGCGATTGGCCCAGGGGCTGACCTTGATGCTGGGCGCCAGTTATATCCACGATCGGTTCACAGCGGATACTCCGACGGTGCAGTGGAACGTGCCCAATCCGGCCTTCCCGGGCGGCAGCGATTCGTTCTTCGCCTCTGCGGAGGGCCATCGTTTGCCGCACACGCCGACTTGGACGACCAATGCGGCCCTTAACTATGTCTTGGATACAGCTGTCGGGAATTGGACGTTTGACGCAGGCTTCGTGCACAACAGCGGCTGGTTTGGTGAGCCGGACAATCAGCTTGCTCAACCCGCTTACAATTCCGTCAATGCCGGCGTGTACTTCCACCCGCCGCATAAGCCTTTCACCGTCGGGCTGTGGGGTCGGAATCTGTCGAATCAGGTCGTCTATACGGCGGTGTCGGGGAATGCGCTCACGAGTCTGGGGCAATATGCACCGCCCCGCACGTATGGCCTCAAATTCAGTGCGGAATTCTAAAAGCCGAACGGCTGGAGATTGCGCGTGATCTGTGGTATTGACCAAGGCGCAAAATGTTAAGCGCAAATGAGTGACCAGTGACCGATGCCGCTCCCGTGAATTTCCGCACCCGAACGGGTCAGGTCAGGCGCGCGCGAACCCGCGCCAAGATCCTGTCTGCCGCCTTCACGCTACTGGACAGGGGGGCGGTTAGTCAGCTCACGGTGGAGCATGTGCGCGAGACGGCAGGGCTCGCGCGCGGGTCCTTTTATAACTACTTCCCCACCTACGAAGATATGCTCAAGGAACTGGCCGCGCAGATTAGCCGGCAAATAAACCTCGAGCAGTCGGCCAGATTCGACAGCGTCGAAGATCTGGGGGAGCGTCTATGGTGTTACGCGCGGTATTTCATTCTAAGGGCCGCGTCGGATCGCGCCTGCAGCGAAATATTGATTCGCATTGCGCCCCTTGTCGGTCCACTAAACGAAAATATGCGCGAACACGCAGAGCAGGACATACGACTGGCAATTCGGCGTAAGACAATCCGCGTGCCACTGTCCGCCGTGGCCCTCGATGTGGGTTACGGGATCGCGACCGTCATGATTCGACGTGCACTAACATCCAAAATCAATCGCAAGGAGATTGAGGCGGCCGGCCTCATGCTGTTGCGCGCCTATGGTGTCCCGGAGTTGGAGGCGAAGCGAATATCCCGACTGCCGTGGCCAACGTTACCCGCACAGCCTTTGCGCGCGGCAGTCATAGGTAATTTTGAAACGAGTTAGAGCGCATGTGAGCAAGGTATGTCTTGTGACGATTCCCCGCATGTGCTTGGAATCATTTTTGCCGGCATGTTTGTAACCATCTTCTAGAACCCGAGCCCTTGGGAGAGCCCCGATGTCCAGTGCATCGGTGGCTGCGAGGACATTTTGCCACGGGAGCCTGCGCCGGAATTTGAGAAAGCGTTTTTGCGCGATGTCCAATCGACGGCGATGAAGCACAAAGGTCATAAATCCCGATAGTTTCTCGCAAGGATTTCTGATCGCACACGCTACGGATGTCCATACGTCATCTTGACGAATCGTCATAATGAAGATACTGTACTCCAATATGCGGATCAGAAAACGTTGCCACTCGGCCGGTCTTCCAGTTCTGGCGACCCAGATTCTGTGTGTAATGCTCGCAACTCTGAACTCGGATCATGGTTGGGCCGACGCGCCAAGGCGGGCGGAATCGACAGATTGCCCCTATTTCAAACCCATGCATGGCCTGCTCCCTGTGTTGTTCTCGGTAGGGTTGTTGCCGCGGCCGACCATGGCGACCGCGATCGCCCCCAGTGATACGAGTTCGAGCGTTGTCATCCGGCCCGACTCCACAAAACAGATCGAGTGCGGAGCAACCGCGGTCACAATGATCCACGACGTCGCCTTTGCCCACCCAACGCTCAGCAATGGAAAGGCAAAAGAACTGGAGATGGATATACTCGTTCCGCAACCGCCTAAAGTGCGGCCGTTGGTGGTGTACGTCACGGGCGGTGGATTCGTCCAGGCAACGAAGGAGGCCGCGCTCAACTTGCGAACGTACGTTGCAGAGTCTGGATACATTGTCGCCAGCGTTGAGTACCGGACGGACCGCGACGGCGCAACGTATCGGGATGGTATCGCCGATGTAAAATCGGCTGTCCGCTTCTTACGGGCAAACGCCAAAAAGTATGGAATCGATACGCAGCACGTGGCGGTATGGGGCGAGTCGGCAGGAGGCTATCTTGTTGCGATGGTCGGTGTCACGAACGGACTCAAGGCGTTCGACGTCGGTGATAATCTGGATCAAAACAGCACCGTGCAAGCGGTAGTCGACAAGTTCGGTCCCTCAGACGTTTCCCAAGTCGCTTCCGACTTTGATGCAAGGGTGAAAGCCGATTATGCAGCGCCGAATGCTGTGATGCATTATGTAGGTCAGGATATCAAGACGCACGCCAATCCGCTGACCTACGTCAATGCAACGGCACCGGCGTTTCTCATCATGCATGGAAATAAGGATAGACTCGTTTCGCCTAGTCAGACGTTGATCCTTCATAACGCGCTGCTCGCAGCTGGAGCTCCTAGTACGCGCTATATACTGGATGAGGCCGATCATGGCGATCTGGCGTTCATGGGGGACGATAAGTCAGGGCTTCCCTGGTCGGCGAAGGAGACCATGGGAATCATGGTCGAGTTCCTGAGAAGAAATCTCGGCGCCGACAGGGCAAGGTAGTACGTCCGACCTTGGCGCGCTCGCCCGAAATGCGCGATTTCACGCCGCGTCGCCTCGCTTGCCGGTCCCGCGTTCTCGGGCTGAGCAAAGACGCCGAGGCGGTTCGCAAGAGCACTACGGTACGCCTTAACCAAATGATCACAGCAGTCTGAATCGGATCCACACCGATTTGGAAATCCCTTACGATTCACTCGGCTGGGATGTCTTCTAGCTGCGTTAGGTCATTGCAACTGGCGTTGCAAAGCAGGCAAAGCACACTCTTCCGGGATGATTTTCCAAAAAATCTTCTACGTCGCGATCCGTTTCCACCCTTCGGGTCGTCATTGGTGTGTCCGAAACAAAAGGAGATATGCCATGTCCGACGAGCCCGTTATTTTGGTCAATCTGCTGAAGGTCGAACACAGGAAGCAGGATGCGCTCATCGCGCTCTTGAAGCAGAACACCGACACTGTGATCCGCACGCTTCACGGCTGGAAGACGACCCGGCTGATCGCGGCAAAGGATGGCGGCGGCGTCGTCATCTACTCCGAGTGGGAGACCCCTGCAGCCGTCGAGGCGATGCGCAGCGATCCGCGCATGAAAGCCTATTTCCCGAAGATCATTGAGTTGGCGAGCTTGGACTCGATCGTAGGCTCGACGGTGTTGAGCGAAACCCGGCGAGGCTGAACACACGAGTCGGCGGGCGAGGGCGCAAAAATGACGGCGAAATGGCGGACGGCCGCTAATACAGGCCGTAAAGATCGTAAAATTAGATGAAGAGGACTTGTCGATGTGAGCAACCAAAGCAGTTTTTGTCCTGATCCACGGTGCTTGGCACAACCATTCGGTGTGGGACAGGGTTACACCAATGCTTAAAGCCAACGGTTTCGCGACTTTAACGCTCGACCTTCCCGGTGCGGGGGTCAATGCGATAGCGCCAACGTCTCTCGGTGCTCGCCCGTTCGACCCCGCTGCGTTCGCCGCCGAGCGGTCACCCATCGCCGGCGTTACGCAGGAGGAGCGGACGCAAGCGGTAGTCGCGTTGGTAAAAGAAGCTGCGTCACTCAGCGACGGCAAGGTCATTCTGGTCGGTCACTCAGCGGGCGGGATGACGATTTCGGCCGTCGCCGAGCAGGTGCCGAACCGGCTTCTCGCGGTCGTATATCTTGCGGGGTTCATGGTGCCGAACGGCGTGCCGTTGCTCGCGATGCTCCAGCATGAAACCCTGTCGTCGGCCCTGGCACCTGGGCTGTTCGTGGGCGACCCGGCCGCCATCGGCGCGACAAGAATCAATGTCGGATCAACCGACGAAGCCTACAGATCGCTACTCAAAGCTGCGTTCTACGGCGACGTGTCGGAGTCCGAATTCGCGCATGCGGCATCGCAACTTCATTGTGACGAATCGAACGCCGGCGCCTTGGCCCCATCGAAAATTACGCCTGGGAGATTTGGCACGGTGCCGCGCCATTACATCCGCTGCACACAGGATCAAGCGATTCCGTTGGCCGGTCAGGATCACATGATTGCGACGGTTGACGGTGCCATCGGCCGCAGCACCACTGCCACCGTTTCGTCCGGATTTTTCAACGACTTGTGGGAATATTGATGGCGGGATTCTGCTTTCTGGCCGGCAAGTTTTCGCGCCTCAACGCCGCGCCTGCTTCTCGCGACCTGCGGCCTCCAGGATCAGGTCAGCGATTTCCCCCGGGGTGCGATACCAGCGAGAGATGCCCTGCGTTCACCTCGACGGTATGGGCTTTCATGCGGTTTGCCAAGAACCGCTCGAGGTCAGGCGAAATTGTCTCATCCAGCTTCGACACCGCATACCAGGTTGGCTTTGTCTGCCACGCCGCGACTGTGGTACGTCCGCCAAATAACGCGGCTGCCGTTGGTTGCTGGACGGCATACAGCACTTCCGCCTTTTCATGCTGAACACCATTCGCGAAGTACTTGATGAAGGCCTCCTCCGAGATCGTGGTGAACCCGTCGTGATTTTGCACGCCTGCCCGCACCGGCATGGTGGGATACTTGCCGGATAGGGCCACGAAATCCTCATTAGCGTCGGGGGCTCGAGCCGCGACATAAACCAGCGCTGAAACTTTTGGGTCAGTTCCGGTCTCACTGATGACGGTGCCGCCCCACGAATGGGCCACGAGCACTGTGGGTCCGTCTTGCATCGCAAGCACACGCCGCGTTTCCGCAACAGAGTCTTCGACCGAGGTAAGCGGATTCTGCACCGCAGTCACATGCAAACCGGCAGCCTGCAGCCGCGGGATCACCTCGCTCCAACTGGAGCCGTCCGCCCAAGCGCCGTGCACCAGCACAATGTTGCGTGCTTGCACCGGCGAGGGTGTTTGAGCATTGACGCGGCCTGTCATCATGCTGAAAGAAATCTCGGATCCTCATTGTCGGTGGACAAATTGGCTGAAGTGGCAAGTTTGAGCCCGCGGCAGTTCAGCCGTGCCTTTCAAGCGGAAACGGGACAAACTCCCGCCAAGGCGGTCGAGAAACTTCGTCTCGAAGCCGCGCGGCTGATGATCGAGCAGAGCCATCACCCGGTTGACGTCGTCGCGCGGGAGACCGGCTTTGTCGATCGCCGGCGGATGCGTGAGGCATTTTTACGTGCTTTCGGCCAGCCTCCGCAGGTTATTCGGCGCAATGCCCGCACCGAGGTCGGTGAACGCGCGCCCCGTGCGGTTGCAACGTATAATCGCTGAGTCACTCGCCAGGACGAGCGTTGACGGTTAGATCCGGCTGACATGTGGATGGGACCGCGTCATGAATCAGCTGCATGAGACATCACGACGTCGCCTATTCGACTCGGCGGAAATCGGCGCGCTCGCCCACCTTTGGCGCGGCGAGGTGTACCGCAGCACCGTGTGGCGGGTGCGCTTCGACAACACCACCAACTGGGCTGTCGTCACGACGGGCATTGCTTTCTCTGCCAGCTTCAGCGCGGCGAATGCCTCGCCCTTGCCTTTGGCGCTGGTAGGCCTGCTGGTGGTCTTCTTCTTGCTGATTGAGGCGCGTCGCTACCGTTACTTCAATATTTGGAGGCTACGGGCGCGCGCACTTGAAACAAACTTCTATGTGCCAATGCTGCGCGGCGATGCTCCCGCAATCGATGCGGGCTGGGCTCAGCACATGGCCGAGGATTATAGCGATCCGCGGCACCGGATTAGCTATGTGAGCGCCGTAGGCCGGCGGTTGCGCCGCAATTACGCCTGGATTTTTGCGATCCAGGCGCTTGCGTACTACGGTAAACTTGCGATTCACCCGACTGCGCTGACGAGTACGGCGGAACTTTGGCAGCGCGCAGCAATCGGACCTATTCCCGGTACGCTTGTGATGGCCGCCGGCGTTCTCTTTCACGGCGGCTGGATGATATTCGGCGTGTTGACGCTGTATCAAGATCGACGCCACCTGACGCACAATGACAAGCGCATTGACGGTGACTGAGGGCGCTCAGCCGGCCTCTCTCGACGGCCACATGGCGGCATCGATCGTCTGACGGTAAGCATGCCAGGTGGCGTGCCCGATCAGCGGCATCAGCACGATGAATCCAACAAACATGGTGGCAAATCCGATCAGGACGGCCACCACGATCATGATTCCCCAGAGGAGCATTGCGGGCTTGTTACGCAGGGTCGCGTTGATGCTCGTCACCACGGCCGTGATCGCGTCCGCGCGGCGATCGAGCAGCATGGGGAGTGAGAAAGCCGTTGCGGCAAAAACGATCGCGCAGAAGAAGGCACCGACCACCGTCCCGATGCTCAGGTACGGAATCAGATCGTGCCAGGTTGGGAACGCGTCACTCGGGCGGAATACGCTCATGATCGTTGCAGCACGTGCCCACACGAGCAGCACGACGAGCAGACACACTCCGAGCACGAGCGTATCGGGCACGTGTTCCCGCGCTTGGCGAAGACTGAAGGCCAACGTCGGACGGCGTCCGTGCTCGCGCTGATAGCTGATGGAGTAAAGTCCCATGGCGAGAAATGGCCCGACGAACACGAAGCCGCTCGCCAGTCCCACATACAGTGCCAGGAGTCCGAGCTTCCAGGCCAGCAGGGCTATGGTGGCCCCGAGCGCTGCAATCAACAGGCCATAGAAGGTACTTTGCCGGGGTGCGGAGGTCAGGTCATTCCACCCCAAACGAAGCCATTCGAGCGGTGCTGAGAGACTCAGACTGCGACACGGCGCCACGAACGGCAGCGCGGCGGGATCGGATGGGGACGAGTCGGTGCCGGGATCTAGTTGTCTATTCATGGCTCCCCTCGGAATCGTCTGTCGTTTCTGGCGATCGACAACCTCAAATTGTACTCCCATCGCACATGGGTCACACAGGGTCAAATCCAGAGAGAAGATGACGCCGATTTTGCTCCTCGTTTAGCATGTGACCATGAGCCGCACCTCCCGCCCCTTTATACGGTTGGATACCCTGCGGGGCCATCGTCGCCCCGTCACAGCGACTAGGCTGGCGGAGGCGCTCTCGGTTTCCTTGCGCACCATCTACCCCGGGACATCGGTACTCTGGTCGAGCTCGGTGCGCCCATCGAAGGCGAAGCCGGCATGGGCTACGTCCTTCGTGAGGCGGAGGGCGAACCGATCTAAGCCGCTGGTAGCCGCTTCAACGATCGAAGTTGGCGCGCTGCGGACAGCAATCGCGGCTTTTCCGGGACGCACGTCACACTATTTTCCCGACAATCGGTCGCTCAGCGACGACAGATTGCGCCGCTTTTTCTCACGCGTTTAGATGATGGCCCGTAAGAGGTCGTTTTAGTGAACACACGTTTTCTTCGACACCATGCCGCATGGATTCTCCTCGCGATGTTGTCGGCGTGTAGTGGCGAATCGTCGAGCTCCGGCTCCACGCCGTCCGCCGCATCGAACGAGCCGCCCGTCACGACGCCTCCCGCGGCCACATCGGCATCCACCGGGTCCTTGGCACTCTCTGCCGGGACTTACAGCGTGCCGAGCGACACTGCGTCGCTGCGCGTTACCGTCAATCGCGCCGGCGGCAGCGCCGGCGTCGCCACGGTGAAATATGCCACGTCGAACGGAACCGCCCATTCCGGAACCGACTACACATCGACGACCGGCACACTCACGTGGGGCGCAGCGGACGCTGCAGCGAAGACCTTTTCGATTCCGATCATCGCCGCAGGCAGCGGCGGCAATAATTTCACGGTCACTTTGTCCGGTGTCACCGGCGCCGAATTGGGATCTCCGGTCGCGGCCATGGTCTCTCTCTCCGCTAAATCGACTTCGTCGACGCTCCTGGGCATAAGTGTCAAGGGCAACACGTTCGTGGACCAGAGCGGCCGGACGTTCCAGATGCGCGGCGTCAACGTCAGCGGACTGGAATCGGTGGCAATACAAGGCTGGAGCGTGTCCGATCCTTGGGGCGGCATGAAGCCGGTCTGGGCGGCATTGCGGACCTGGAAGGTCAATTCGGTCCGATTGCCGCTGAATGAAGCATCGTGGCTCGGTTATAGCTGCATCGACAGCAACGGTGCCACACTCGACCCGGACCCGGGCAAGAATTACCGGGCCACAGTCGCGCAAACCGTCACTGAGGCGAACGCGGCCGGCCTTTATGTGATTCTTGATTTGCATTGGAGCGCCCCCGGAACCATCTGTCCAACGGATCAGAATTGGATGGCCGACACCGATCACTCCATCGCATTCTGGACTTCCATCGCCGACACGTTCAAAGCCAATCCGGCCGTGATCTTCGAGCTCTACAACGAGCCGGTGTTGGCCGATTCAACCGCCGGATGGAACGCCTGGCTGAACGGCAGTGCCCAGACCACCGTTCGCCCCGGTGGTGGAAAGACCTATGCTTGGACTTCGGCGGGCATGCAACAATTGCTCGACGCTGTCCGAGCCACCGGCGCGACGAATGTCGTGTTGTGCGGCGGCGTTAGCTACAGCAACGTCCTGATGAGTTTTCCCTCGCACATCCCCGTCGACCCGATCAGCCAGCTAGGCGCCGCATGGCACGTCTACAGCTTCAACATTTATGCCGACCCCAGCCCGGGAACGTCGACCGCCAACATGCTCGCCGCCGTTTCGGCAAACGTGCCGTTGGCCATCACCGAGGTCGGGGACACCGACGGCGCGGGTGCGACCGGAAGTTTCGTCAAGAAGATCCTGACCTTTGCGGACAGCACCGGCTATTCGTATTTCGGATGGACATGGAATGATTGGGGTCAGTCGTCCAACGATCTCATTCTGGATTCGAGCGGTACGCCGACCATCGGCTTCGGCACGTATTTCAAGCAACATCTCATTTGCCGGGCGGCCACAACAACCGGTTGCCCCTGACCTTGTACGCGCGATGACGGGCCCACTCCGCTTCCACAACCGACTGGCTGATACGCGCCGGGATTCTCTCTGTTTGCTCCCGTAGGGGATTTCTGCGAGTATGCCCGCTCTGACACTGGGCTCCCGGCCAGTGCCCTGGACGCAGTGCGCGCTAAGATGCATTTAGGATGTGCGGAATGGATTTGAGCAGACTTCGCAGCAAGAATCCCACCGTCGTCCAGGAATACGTCGAAAAGAAATTCAAATCGTTCAAGGGCCTGCGCTACACGCGCTCCGGTAGAATCAAGAAAGTCGATGCCTACTACGTCGCAGCCGCCGGTTCCCCGCACGGTCAGGACGTCATCCAAAGCGTCTACCAGACCGTCTTCGGCGAACTGTACGACGACGAGGACGCCGTCAGGCGAGCCGACAAGGCCGTCAAGAAGAAGCCGGAGAAGGTGAAAGTCGAGTCCAGCGCATGGCTCGATGAGCAGACCGATGCTCAAGAAGACCTCGAGAACGCTCTGGCCACGCTCAAGCGCTGGAAGTCACCATTGGTCAAGGAGTACGAGGGAGGGGAAGAGTTCTTCGCCAAACTCAGGACGCTGGTAAGCACGGTGGACAAAACGATCTGCGATACGACGCAGTTCAAGTCAGAGTTCGCGGCCGATTGCCGGGCCGAGATCACGTCGAGCGTCGCGATGACCAAGGAGGAGGTCAGCGCCGCGTTCGATCTGATGGTCGGCTTTCAGCAGAACGCGAGTTGCACGTTTGAAACCCGGAGCCTGGACTGGGGTGCAATCAACGCCAAGCTCGAGCAGTCGTTCAAGGCCGGTGCCTGGGCGAATGGCGAAGCGAAGGCCAGGATGACTCAAGCAGGCTTCACGGCTGAAGCCCAAGCTGCCATCGCAATCGGCGCGCAGTTCAGCCTGGAAGGCGAGTTGAAATGGACCAAGGGGAAGGGCGCACTGGTTCTCAGCGGCGATGGCGAGATCTTTCTAGGAGCCGAGGCCCACGGTGAGCTGAAGATCAAGGGCAACGCGCTGGAGGGTCTCGAACTTGCGATTGCGGCGGGCGCCTTCGCGGGTTTCAAGGCCAGTGTCAGCGGTGCCTTTGCGTTCGAGTACGGAGGCAACAAGATCGCGAGCGTCGCGGCAAGCGCAGGCGTCACGTTCGGAGCAGGGGGCGAATTCTCGGCGAAGCTTTCGGCGCCCATCTTCGGGCCGACCACCTTCGCGATCGATGCAAACGTCGCGGTCGGATTGGGGGTTAACACCGACATCGAGGTGGCCATCAACTTCAATGAGGCAGCGCTCGCTGCCAGTCAGTCCTTCAGGCAGGTCGTGTACTGGCGTACCATGGCCAAGGGGTGGGACTCGAGTCTGATGGAACAGGACGCGAGGAACCTCTTCTACCTCAAAAAGGCGATTGCGCGGCTGGAAGCGGAGCTGGCCGACATGACCGCGAAGATCGACAGTTTCAACGCCGTTCCGATGGAAGAGCGTTCCCTTTTGATGGGGTGATTGGGAAATCAGATTTTCCCTGCTACCGCTCCGGCAGTTGCACTTCCGCCTTCGCCGTCGCCATTGTCGTGCCAAGCTGGTTGGTCATCTTGAAATCGACTTGCACGACAGGGCGCGCCTGATCGTCGACAAACTTGTTGATCACATTTGCGTTGAAGATCGTGATATCCCCGGTGTGCGCCGGACCGCGGTAGGAGCAATTGGAATGGATCACCAAGCCCCACTCGCCTGCCCAGCCGGCGAGATAATCGAGTATCCAAGAACCCATCGACGCACCGTAGCCATAGCCGCGCGGCATTCCGATATATCGAGCCCAGCGCGGGAATAGATGGCCGCGCGAAGGGCCGATATAGGCGCCATCGGTCTGCTCGGGATTGACCTTTTCCAATTCGCCGTCGGATTCCTTGCCCGCCATGTCCGCCGTGAAACCGAGCTCCGCCAGATTGATGTCGGTTCGCCGACGCATGCCCCCCCAGGTTGTGAAAATGTAGGCCCGCCACTCCGTTGCGAAGCTCGCTATGCTATGCACGCCGATGACGCGCGTCGGCAGTTGGTCGCCGACGTTCACGTCGTTCCAATGGCGCTTATCGTGACCGAGATCGTGCATCATCTTGATGTACTCGAATTTCTTGTCTTCCAGTTCGGCGAGCTGCGCATCGCTCCACTCTGGATCTTCCGTCGCGCCGGGCTCAGGGGTGCCCATTTCCCGCGCCAGATCGGCGCGATAGCGGATGCTCGTGGATCGCTGGGTGGCGATCTTGTCACCCTTTTGGTTGTAGTAGTGATTGTCGCCGCGTTGGAAGCATGTCGGTCCGGCGAACTTGGTTTCCTTCACGACATAGTCGAACGGAATCCGCTCGTTGTGGATCATATCGCCGCCGAAGATACGCGCTCCGTGGAACCACCACTCGTCGCCGCCAAACAGCAAGTGCGATTCAGGAATGCGCCCGACACAAGACGGTGCCGAACCATGCCCATCGTCGCAAGCGACCGAGAACGACTGCGGGGCCACGATACGGCCGAAGCGGCTGTCCACGGCAAACGCATCGCTATAGTGAAGCCGGTTTGGGTAGTGCATTGCCTGCGCCCAGCGTTTGATGTCCAGGCTTCCAATCGGGTCTTTCAAGCGCGCTCCTTCGATGGGCTTGCCGAGATGTCGATCGATATCCGAACAGTCGAGGATCTTGTCTTTCATGGGCAGACTCCGCTCAAAAAGCTCCACATCGCGCCGGGTGGCAACCAGCTCATCGTGCCGCCGCGATTGCGCCGGGCAATTTATAGGCATGCGTCGGAAATTGCACCGATCTCTCGCGCCCAACCCGTAACCCGGCCAAATTAAACGTACGGGTCGACATCCAGCACTCTCCACCGCAATCACTTGACATTCTGTACAACGATGTTGATTATAAACAGAATAACACGTTGTGTGCTGGTGCCATGGCCAGGCAAGCCTGGCGTCAGCGGATCGAAAATATTGGCGGATGCCGAGACAGGGGGAACTCATGACCTGCAAAAAAGGCGGTTTGGTGGCCGCTTATGCGTTTGCGTTCGGCTCGTCACTTGGCACCGGGCTTTTTGTCATGGCGCCGACCGCCGCCTTTGCGCAGAGCCAATCGGCGGTGCAGTCCGTCGCGTGCGATGCGGGAAGCAGCCCGTCCGCTCTGGAGGAGGCCACGTTTGGCCCGCGATTAACGACGGGCATGACCGGCACCGGGGAATATTCGGTGTCGGGCAACCTCTACCACACGTCGAAGTACTACTCCAGTCCTTCGGGCACCCAATTCTTGCAACCCTCTATACCACGCTGGCGCTGCGCGCCGAATGGAAGGATCCGTCCCGGAGATACACGCTTGCTCTGTTCGGCGACAACGTCACGAACGAGCGTTACCGGACTCAGATCCAGTACAACGGCTTCGGGATCGGTGCTTCGTGGAGTGCCCCTACGACGCGGGGTGTTGAGGCGGCCGCGAAATTCTAAAGAGCCTATAAGTGCCTCGGCATCTTTTTGTCCGCGTCGGGCATCGGGGCCTTCGGCGCGGCTTTGTGATGGCGCTTCTGGAGAGTCGTGCCTTGAATACCATTGTAAGGTGTCATTGGCGCGAACGTCGGCAGATTCTTTGCCCGGATCTTGGTCGCCGCCTCGAATCCCGAGGCCAGTTTTATCAGAACGGGCTCGCTGAATGCCGTCCCAAAGAAGCTGATCCCGAGCGGCACGCCGAACACCATGCCCGCGGGCACTTGCACGATGGGATACCCAGAGGGCGCCGCGAGACCTGACGTACCGAAGATGAAGTGGTCGCCGAAGACGAGGTCGGTGGCCCAGGCCGGGTTGTCGGTCGCCGAGACTACCGCGTCGAGACTAAACTGCTTGAGCGCCGCGTCGATGCCGTTGACCCCGGACAACCTGGAGATTTCGAGCGCTTGGTTATAGCTCATCCCGTTGAAGGCTGACTGCGGATCGTCGGCCCCGGGGGCGAGCGACTGTGCCTGCTCAAACAGGTCCTGATTGAAAAACGGCATCTCTACGTCGGCATGTGCATTGTTGAAGTCGATGGCACTTTGCAGCGTGCCGCCCGCCACCGGTACACCTGTGCGGGTGGCGAAGTACGCCTTGACGTCGTTGCGGAAGTCGTAGTCCAGCACCAGCAACTCGCCGTCCGCAGACGGAAACGTGAAACCGGCGGCGTCCAGATCGATGACGGTCGCACCCGCTGCCGTCAGGGCCTCGACGGCCTCCTCGAATGCATCCAGTACCGGTTGCGGCGTCGGAACAAACGGGTCGAACCCGCCAAGCCCGGCGCGCGTCAGGCCCAAGCGGGCACCCTGCAGACCTTTGGGATTCAAAAACTGCGTGTAATCGGTTGGAATGTTCGTTGGCCGCGAGCGGCCTTTCCAGCCCAGCGGTACGCTGCCGGTTGCGGGGTCGCGGCCGTCGTACGTCTGGCTTTGGATTACGCCGAGCGCCGCCGCGGCATCGGCAACCGTCCGCGCCAGAGGACCCACGGTATCCTGGGTATGCGAGATCGGCACCACGCCGGCACGGCTGGTCAGTCCGACCGTTGGTTTGATGCCGACGATGCCGTTGGCGTTGGATGGGCAGACGATGCTGCCGTCAGTCTCGCTCCCCAAGGCCAGGACCGCAAAATTTGCCGACGCGGCCGCGCCGGAGCCGGAACTGGAACCGCAGGGGTTGCGATTGATGCCGTAGGGATTGTTCGTCTGCCCGCCACGGCCGGACCAGCCGCTGATCGATTCGAACGAGCGGAAGTTCGCCCATTCGGACAAATTGGTCTTGCCGATGATCACGGCTCCCCCGGCGCGCAATTTCGCGGCGACGGTAGAGTCGGTCGGGGCAGGGCGGCCGACGAGCGCGAGCGATCCCGCAGTGGTCTGCATCCGGTCGCCGGTATCTATATTGTCTTTGATCAGCACCGGGATGCCATGCAGGGGGCCAAGAACCTTTCCGTGCCTGCGCAGGTCATCCATTTGTTCCGCGATCCGGATGGCCTCCGGGTTGAGTTCGATCACCGCATTCACCCCCGGACCGTTTTGGTCCAGCGCAAGAATGCGGTGGAGGTAGTACTTGGTGAGTTGTTCCGAAGTGACCGACCCCGCGGCCATCATCGCCTGGAGATCGGCCACGGTGGCTTCGTTGAAATGCGATGGAGTGGATGCCTCGGAAACCGCGTTTTCGGCTGCCACCCAGCCTGATGCCAGCACTGTCGCAATGAAGACAAACAAAATGCGTTCCATGGGCAGCCTCCCGGAAAGGACTTCATCGTTCTAATTGCGGTCCCGAGAGCGTCCAACAGCAGCGCAGTCGTGGACTGGCAGTGGCGCGGAGCATGGCACCGCCTTCAAATTCTTGTCAATCGCCGGAGACCATCTGACGGTGCAAGCATCAGCTGACGATGCGAGCATGAGCGCTGCTGCGATGCCATAGTTGATGTTCGCCGCAGCACGTCATGTTCAACCGCAAGCAATCCTCCAAGCCTCGGGGGCTGTCAACGCGCACCGTTGCACCCATCTGAAAACCGAATTTGCCTGCTCGCATGATAATCTTCGGGCGAAAGCTCAAGGAGTTTGCCGATGCACGCAGCCGTCGATCGATACCAATCGCTTCCCTATGCCCGCTGCGGCCGCAGTGGGCTGCAACTGCCGCGCATATCGCTCGGGCTTTGGCAGAACTTTGGGGGCACCACGCCGTTCGAAAACGCCCGTGAAATGGTTGTCAAATCGTTCGATCACGGCATCACGCATTTCGATCTCGCCAATAACTACGGTCCGCCCCCGGGTTCCGCCGAGGAAAACTTCGGACGCATCCTGGCGGCCGATCTTGCCGGGCACCGCGATGAGCTTGTTGTTTCGACGAAGGCGGGCTATCTCATGTGGCCGGGTCCGTACGGCGAGTGGGGGTCGCGCAAGTACCTGCTCGCCAGCCTGGATCAAAGTCTCAAGCGCATGAATCTCGACTACGTCGATATTTTCTATTCGCACCGCTTCGACCCCGATACGCCGCTTGTCGAGACGATGGGCGCGCTGGATACCGCGGTACGCAGCGGCAAGGCCCTGTACGTCGGTATTTCGTCCTATGGACCTGAAAAAACGCGCGAGGCTGCGGCCATTCTGCGCGAGCTGCGGGTTCCCTTCGTGATCCACCAACCCTCGTACTCCTTGCTCAATCGTTGGGTGGAGCATGGCTTGCTGGACGTGCTCGAGCAGGAGGGCCTGGGCTGCATCGCGTTCTCGCCGTTGGCACAGGGCCTATTGACGACAAAATACCTGAATGGAATCCCGGGTTCCTCGCGCGCGGTTCATGACGAGTCGTTCCGCAAGTCGATGCTCACCGAGCGCAATCTGGCCAATGTGCGCGCGCTCAATGAAATCGCCAAGCAACGTGGCCAGAGCCTCGCGCAGATGGCGATCGCCTGGGTGCTCAGAAAGCCGGCCATCACCAGCGCGCTGGTGGGCGCCAGCAGCTGGCCGCAGATCGAGGAGTGCCTGGGTGCGCTGCGCAACGGTTCGTTCACCCGGGAGGAGCTCGAAAAAATCGACTCGCATGCGCGCGACGGGGAACTCAATATCTGGGGCGCGTCGAGTCAGTCCGGTTGAGCAAGGGTATCCTTGCATTCGCCGATATCCTCATTCCAGACGTCGGGATTCTTCGCAATGTAGGATATCAGCATTTCCTCGCACTCTTTGGAGCGCATGTCGACGACCTCGACACCGTGTTCGCGCAGCCAATCCATCCCGCCGCGAAAGGTGCACGACTCGCCCACGATTACCTTCATGATCCGGAACTGCCGGATAAGGCCGCTGCAATACCAGCAGGGCGCGAGCGTCGTGACCATGATCGTATCTTGGTAGCGTCGCTGACGACCGGCCCTGCGGAATGCATCGGTCTCGCCATGGACCGAGGGGTCGCCATCCTGGATCCGCCGATTGTGCCCGCGGCCGAGCAGCGTCCCGTTGTCGTGGAAGAGGGCGGCGCCAATGGGGATGCCCCCTTCGGCAAGTCCCAACTTGGCTTCTTGAATGGCAACGTCGAGCATCGCTTGGTAATCGAGTTTTGCCATGTCACCCGCCATATCATCGAGTCCCGTATAGTCGATCTCCGGCGTCTCCCAATCCCGGAAGAATATAACCGTGTTCGTTCAGTTGCTCATCGATGGCCGCGGTCCAGACGCGCACCTCCGGGTGATGGGCGTGCAAGTTGGCGAGCCCCACGGGCGTCGCCAGCAGGCAGACGAAGCGCAACTCACCGGCCCCATGCTCTTTCAGGCGATCGACCGCCGCCACGGCGGTGTTGCCGGTCGCGAGCATTGGATCGACCACGATCACGAGCCGCTCCGACAAATCGGAAGGCGCTTTGAAGTAGTACTCGACGGCGGTCAAGGACTCCGGATCGCGATACAGGCCGACATGCGCCACGCGGGCGGACGGTACCAGATCCAGCATCCCTTCGATCAATCCCATTCCCGCGCGCAAGATCGGTGCGAACACGAGCTTCTTTCCCGCCAAGACTTGCGCCTGCATCGGCATCAATGGCGTCTCGATCTGTACCGGGTCGAGCGACAGATCGCGAGTCACCTCGTAGCAAAGCAAGGTCGCGATCTCGCGCAACAATTGACGAAACCCCTTCGTCGAGGTGGTTTTGTCGCGCATGAGTGTGAGCTTGTGCTGCACCAGCGGATGAGCCACCGTCGTTACGTTTTCCATCAGAATACCGTCCCATCGCTTACAACATGAAAGGGTGGGCCGCCGTCGGCACGCATTTTGCGCGCGACGAGACGGCCGGCTGCCCAGGTTCCGCCCTCGAGCACACGCGCCAGAGGAAATAGATCCGGCTCCACGCCAAGTTCCGCGGCGACCAGGGGCGCCAATCGATCGAGCAGCGCCACCGTCAGCGCCCGCCACCCGACCACGAAAGGATCCGCAACTGCGTGGGTCTTCGTCAAGGCCGTGAGGTAGCGGGGCATGACGACGCCCATGTCCACCAACAGGCCGCCGTTCCGATACTCGGCCAAGCCGGTCAACTCGTGGACCTCGGACACGGAAATTCCCGCATTCTCGAGCGGTTCGATCAAAGAGTAGGCCAGCCACTGCGACAGCTTGTGCAGGGGAGCGAACCCATCCTCGGGACGATCACCTGCCAGTGCGGGATGCGGCCAACAGTCGCCGAGCGGCACGCCGCTCAAGGTGGGTCGTGCCTCCCATATCGGACCAAGCGCCTCGAGCACGGTCTCGAGAATCGCGGCGGCCGGCAATCGCCGATCCAAGGCCCGCGAACGGAGTGCATCGAACAGGCCTCCGGGGCGCGGCGAGTCCGAGATGGCGAACAGGTCGGGCCGCGACTGCATGACCGCGCCGAGCCGGTTCAACAACGCCGCCCGCCCATCCAAGCCGAGCAGCCGATTGCCTTCGCCGGCCTGAAATGCACGCTGGATTGCCGGGCCATCGACACGGAGCAGCGCAGATGCGTCCACCCTGTGAAGATCCTCCGGGTTGTTCGAGAGCTCGCCGCATTCAAACCAGCGCAGGCTTGCGAGCGCCAATCCCTCGGAGCGCGCAACCACCAGGCCGGTGGCGCGATCCTGATAGCGCCAATCCGCGCCGGCGCCCGCATCGAGCAGGACGGAGGTGATTGCGAGATCGAAGGCGGAGCGGGCTGCAGCGTCAGCGTTCTTCGGCTTTGCGCAGCCGACGATGTCGTTCCACAGGTCGCGGCCTCCAAATACGAAATGCCGCCAGCGCGAGTGCACCGGCACATTGAGGCGCGGATAGCGATCCCGAACGACTCGCGCGACAAAATCCGCAGTCGGGGCCAACCGATCAAGATTGACCGTCCAATCTTCCAGGCCCCCGTCAAGCGCCGCCGCCAGCACGCGCCTAGCGCAATTTCGCACCGCATCGGCGCTGAGAAGTCTCCTTGCACCTTCCGCCGCCTCGCGTTCCGGCCGAGTTTCAGTAGTCCTTGATGTCACGTCCGACTACCAATGGCGGGCTCTCCTCCAGGGCCGCCATTTCCGACTCCGGCGTGAAGTAACCGGCCGCCTTCTTGGCTTCGATCTCGACCGCAGCGTCCTGCGGCACGAGGTCCGGCGGAAGTGCAACCCGTTCGCCAATCGCAATTCCCGCGGCGATCAGGGCGTCGTACTTGAGATTGGACATCGACACGAGGCGATCGATTCGCGCAATCCCGAGCCAATGAATGGCGTCCGGCATGAGCTGTTGGAAGCGCGCGTCTTGGACACCCGCGACGCACTCCGTGCGTGCGAAGTAGGTTGCGGCCTGATCTCCGCCCGGCTGACGTTTGCGCGCGTTGTATACCAAAAATTTCGTAACCTCGCCGAGGGCCCGTCCCTCCTTGCGGTTGTAGACGATCAATCCGACGCCCCCCGCCTGGGCCGTCCGAATGCACTCCTCTACGCCATGGGTGAGATAAGGGCGGCAAGTACAGATATCCGAGCCAAAGACGTCGGAGCCATTGCACTCGTCGTGGATCCGGCAGGTCAAAGTGCGCGCCGGAGCGCGCATTGCCGCCGGGTCGCCGAAGATATAGAGCGTGGTACCGCCGATCGGAGGCAGAAAGACGTGCAGGTCGCGGCGCGTGATGAGCTCCGGATACATGCCCGCGGTTTGCTCGAATAAAATTCTGCGCAACAATGTTTCCGTCACGCCGAAGCGTTTCGCAACGCCGGGCAGGTGCCAAACCGGATCGATGGCCACCTTGGTCACGCCGACTTCACCGCCCGAGCGGACGACTGCGCCGTCCTCCGACAGTCTGCCCAATTCGATCGCTTCGCGAACCTCGGGCAACATCAGGCGCGCCTTGGTAATCGCAATCGTCGGGCGAATATCCAGGCCATGCTCGATTTCCGCAGCGAAATCCTCGGCCACTCGATGCCCCCAAGGATCGAGCGAAACGATCGTGTCCACTCCCGTCCATTGCCGGTGAGGACCGATCTCGATGAGCGGGCCGGTGCCATTGAGATCCGGACGGGCGTTCGGGTCCAGTGTTCCGGAAGAAACCGCTAGGGCGCGGTAAATCGAATAGGCGCCGCCGTGCGCGCCGATCACATTACGGTGGTGACGCGCCGTGGTGCTGCCAATGACCGGGCCCCGCTCCTGCGCGGACGACGCACCCCATACGATGGGAAACCGATGCGGTTTGCCCCCCGACGGGTGCGAAGTCA
>Ga0307516_10000259_pt1 | contig 67778 bp, 83 predicted proteins | sample 19_EM_MG_FD_203310 | JGI IMG/M metagenome (GOLD analysis project Ga0307516, IMG submission 203310) | Populus trichocarpa ectomycorrhiza microbial communities from riparian zone in the Pacific Northwest, United States - 19_EM | ecosystem: Host-associated > Plants > Roots > Unclassified | place... | reverse complement strand
TTTGTTTTTTTTTTTTTTTTCTTTTTTTTTTATTTTTTACACCCTCCCCCCTCCCCCCCCCCCCCCCCCCCCCCCATTGCTTTTTTCTCTCCCAGGCTGGCCGGCTATCTAGGCAGGAGGTTCCCCCAACCCACCCACCCACCCCGTCGTCGACGGGCGCGGAAAGAGCGAGCGACCAGCGCCAGGACGGAGTGCAGGCATAACGTATTATACACAACAGAAGTAGCTGGCGTGATGCGCTGTGACCGACCGGTTGCTGGAGTAGATATGTACCTACCTCCTATGTAACTAGGTATGTAGTATGTAGATGGTCCACCGTGTCCGCCCGTCCGCCAATGCATCGAGGGCACCTCGTGCCGCATCATCTCACCGCACCTCACCTACATACATACCTACATACCTCACATAACTTCGCATCACATCACCGGCACAGTCACAATCGGACCAGACTTCAAGCAGCGTCCAACTATCCATAGGGGAAAAGAAAGAAGGAAAAAAAAAATAACATTCGAGAACAGGTAGATAGTTCCGTCATGTTCTTTTTTTCTTTCTTTTTTTCTCGGGATCTCAACACAAATCGACGACGACGACGGACGGACAGACGGAGTAATGATGTGTTGATCCCAATAGCCAGACCCGATAAGTTCCCAATGCACACACACTCCTGACCCACCCCCACCACCCAAACCCCAAAGAAAGCCCCCAACCCCAAATCCATATCCAGTTCCAGTTCCAGATTCCCCTAGTCTAATATCCTCAGAATACAAAAACTAAGTAGTACACCACACGGTCCGTTTCCCTGCTCTTGGTAGGGGTCGTTCCGGTTTATCTCCCATGATAGTTCCAAAAAAAAAAAAAAGTCCGTTGTTTGCTGCTGTAGTAATAATAATAATATACCGTCGCGGTCTCCAAGAACAGACTCGCGGCTCAAACACCAGACAAAGGCAAATAGCATATCCAGAACTCCGATCTCAGAACGCCCGGAAGAAAGGAAGCAAGCGATCGCGCACACCACAAAACGATCAAGACAAAACATAACAAAAAATGCGCCAAACAGATGCATACAACAAAGGATAAGAAGGAGGGGCAAGATGAGCCCCGACGTGCCTGATCCCAAAAGAATAAAAATGGACACCGAATCGAATCGAGCTGTAAGAGTAAGACCGCAAACAAGCCTTCCCAGCGAAGAAAGAAAGGAAAGGAAAAAAAAAGGGGGAAGGAAAGAGAGGTAGCATCCCCGGTGAAAATGCACCAAGATCCCGATAACTCCCGGAGAGGTCGCAAGGAAATAATGTAGGGTTCCGTAATAATAATACAGAGATTCGGATTGTTGTCGAAATATGTACTCCGGATCTCGAGAATTTTCTTCGTATCGTGATCGTAAAGCAGAAATTTGGATATTTGTTACCGGTGACTTGCGTTCTTTACCAGTAACTTGCGGACTCCGGCTTCCTCCTTCCCCACCCGAGTCCCTTGCCGAGACCGCCAGTCATCCGTTTCCAGCCTTTCTCGGGCTTGTCCACGGCTCGTCTGGGCGAATGGCCCATAACGATGTCGCACGCGGGCGGCGTGGTTGGCGGCGTCATGGGACTACCCCAGCTGGCGGTGCTGGAGCCGGAATCCTCAACCATCGTCATGCTATCCCCGCTGGCATTGCTGGCCCAGCTGCTGGTCGCGTGGTGACTCGACGGCTGGCGGCTGTGATGCCAGCCCAATGCTGCCGAGAACGGTGAGGTAGTGCGTGGAATGCGGGGAGGAGCGATGGCTGGGCACGAGTTGGACATGTAGTCGACGGGGCTCGGCGGCGAGTTGTCGTGGCGGGAACGGAGCATCCTGTCGTCCAGAGAACCACGCATGTAGAGGCTCTCGTCCGACGCATTGCTTCCCCAGCGAGTAGAGACGGGGGCGCTGTTGCGCTGGCAGTCTCTGAGGAACGGGACCAGCACGCTTTCCTCCATCAGTTCGTGGACGAGCTTGACTGCCGGGTCGAGTGCTTCCGGCGGTGGGGGTGTTCGGTGGTTGGGAATGGAGAGGATCTGGTCGCGGATGCTGCACGGCAGGTTAACCTCGCGCGGCGCATTGGGAACGACGTAGGCTTCCAAAAGCTTCTGCCACAGCTTCCTGACGGTCGCACAGTCCTTTGGACTCGGTGCGGACTGACGGTCTTTGGGACAGGCGATCGAGTTGTAGTGCTTTCGGTATCTGCCCGCGTCCGTGGTGAATTCGAGCGTCTCAAGGCAGTGGTTTTGCGATAGGTAGGCCATGAATGCCGCCAGCGAGTGCGGTGGCGGTGCTTTGTCGGAGAGCACCTCCGCAAGTGTTGGCTGCTTGAAGCAGGAGCCTGCGGGAAATATCCGCTCGCCTGGCCGTGGTCGGTCGTCGATGGTCTCAGGTTCGGGCGAGCTCGACCGCGACGATCCGCGGGAGGACAACGATAGGTCGAGCGAAGGAGGCCTTCGTGGTCTGGAGCGTCCTGTCATGGTTGGGTGTATTGTGTGTTTTTGTTGGTAGGCAAGGGGGGAGGGTGGGGGGGTAGGGCTCGTTATAAACAAGATATCCCCTTTCACGGGCTAGAAAAGCAGAAGCGATCCAGTTTGATGCGGTTGGGTTGAGTGTGAAGGTTGGTTAGTGGGGAGGGGGAGGAGGAGGAGGCAGTGGTGGTGAGGTAGACTAGGAGCTGTCGATCGGTTTGGGAGTTGGCAGCACTCGATCGACGTGATTGGTGGGGATCGGCGCGCAGTGGGGATCGGCCGACTTTCGCAAGAAATGGGGAAATTCTCTAGAAGTAATTAAATATTCTCCGACGAGAACTAGAAAAACGTCAGTGCCCAAGAGCAAGGAAGCGGCAGAACATCACTGCCTGCGACACCTTAGGGGGCGCATGGCGTTTCGCACGGGTACTCACATGGCACTCGAACGGAGGGGTGTGAAAGGACGGCAGAGAATGAGCGGAGGCGGTATTGCGGTACGGCGGCCGCGACGTTTTCGAATCCGTTTCGGATGATGTCCCGGAAGGTGCGGGTTCCCGGGGGGGGGATTCTTTTTTTCCAATCACGACACCAATTCCCTTATTATTATTATTTTTCTCTTTTCTTTTTCGGATGTCCGATTTTCCCCTCTCTCTTTCACGGGTAGTACGCGCTGGTGTGTATTTCGCGACGGACGGCAGCCAGCAGCAAAGAGCAAAATACCAGTGGGAGCAGGAATGGAGGGGATCTGGCGGGTGGACAATCGGTACAGAATGCGAGCAGCCCGAGTTATTGGTCGTGCGGGGTGTGTCGGATGGTTTCGGCGAAAGAGCGGGAGTGGGACGGATCGTGGAGTGAGTGGTGGGTGCGCGTGGTTCGACGGTATGTAGCAGGAGACCGAGTTGGCGCGCGAGGAGGAATGACGGTGGATTATGAGATATGGTGGCGGAGGGGGAGGAGTGCCAGAAGGCAGAGGTGGGTACTTGCTTTCTGCAGTCCGAACCCGACGTATCCTTCCCTTCCTCACCCTTTCTCCTTCGACGTGCAGCCAACAGCCCTGCTAGACTTCTGCGGCGTGCTTAAATTCTTGATTGCGAGTCAAGAGGGGAGGGGGAGTGGAGGGAGGGGGGGTGGGTGGGAGCGTGCGAGTGGTAATAAACAACCGGCGGTGCTTCTTTTTGGTTTGCGGGCGAGTGGGTGGGTGGTGCGAACGTGCGAGAGTGGTGTTGCAGCAATATCGAAGAGGAATTCCTGCAGCAACAGTTCGGGGGGGCTATCCGCGATATGTATGATGCTGCTGCTTGCTGCGGTCGAGGGTTTCTGGCGGGTGTGAAGGTGAGTGGCCTGGAGGGGGAGGGCCAGGACAGGGTAGCGAATTAGGTCTGGCCTGCACGCACTACTGGAAAGGCAAGTGCCGGTGTTTCCGCAGGCAAGCAGTGGTGCGATTGGAGCACGACGTGGGTGGTGGTGGTGGTGGTGGTGGTGAGAAGGTGGAGAGCGAAATGTGATGTGATACATATAGCGGACTGGCTGCGTGCAGGGCGCGGCGACAGGTTTGGTTTGGAGGCTGCGAACAGCGGCCTCCCGTGGATAGATATGGGCGGCTTCGGTCGGCCGATCCCTGGTGGCAGCCGGCCAGGAGTCTTGGTCCGCGACACATACATATGTAGAGTTCTCTGTCGATACCTACGTTCTTGCGACGGCAACTGCTACGAGAAGCCAAAGGCGCTTTTGCCCCGTCCGCGTCCGCTGTTACGCGCGGTCACGACAGATATCGCTCGCCGAGTGAGCACTTTTACGTCGCGCGACGGCGAGTGATGCTCGCGAGAGCGGCAGCGCTCGCTGGCGGGGCCAGATAATCACACGGCGGGCCACCACCACATTCCCCCGTCGCTGCGTTCCTTTTCGCTGCCCTCCGTAAGTCGTCAGCAGTAAGCAGGAGGGACGGCGAGAGAGGCTAGATAAATATCTAGTCGTGCTCGGCGTGAGACTCGTCCGTGGCATTCGAGACCCCACGCACTTGGCCGGCCAATGGGACCGCACGCCTGGACCGGTGGCAGCCGTCCGCAGCCAACCGATTCCTTCGTCTTTGCCTGCATGGAAGGGGGAGCCAAGCAGTCCGCCTTCTGGCCCTGATCGGTGGAACAGGACGCCTGCCTGCCCAGTCCGTGCTCGGCGTGCCAGGGCTTGTCTGCCCTCTCCCGCCGTCTCCACCGCCCCCCAGTCCGCTGCGAACACTTCTCCTCTTCCAGAAACACGCACCGCAGCGTCTCCGGGGTAGGCTGGAGACGATGGGTCGAGCATCTCCGGCCTGCCCCTCAGCATCAGCAGCACCACCGCAACCAACGCCCTTCCTTCCCTCCAATAGCCCACGGCCAGTGCGATACGTACCCAGCAGAGCACGTCTGCAATGCAGCCGCAGCTCTGGCACCACCGAAACCCCTCGCTCGACCAGGCTGGGCGGAGTACATGCCGCTGCGCAGCATGCAGAGCATCCAGAATGCCTGCCAGTCGAGCGCTCGACGCGGAGGCTCGGGGCCGTCTCGTCAGCGATGCGTCGTGTCGATCGAGCGGTGCCTTCGCTAGCCCCGTCTATTGCTCGCCGCCTCCGTGAGCCTATTCTCGCGCAAGAGAGCAGAGATAGCCGTCAGCCTTCCCTTCCATGCTTCCACGTCTGCCGTCCACCGCTCATCACCGCCATCCGCATCATCGTCGTCAAACAATCGGCGTGGGTAGGGGCGAACCTAGAGCAGACGGCCAATGCAGTGGCCTTCTGCGAGATCTCGCCCCGAACACGAACGCAAAAGCAAAAAAAAAAACGTCGGCGCTAAGCTTGGGACAGGCAAGAACAGCCACTAAGCTTCTCGAAGCCCCACCCACCGTCACTGAGGACCCACCTGCGCTGCACACCCACAGCAGACCACAAGCATCCGCGCATACAAGCTCCCCGCCACCACCCTGGGCTGGTCCATATACATACATAGCAGGTGCGAAAACGACTGTTCCTTCTTCGCTGATCCTCTCCGGATGCGGCTAGAGCGCGCCTCGCGTCATTGGGCACCAACGAACTGCGCTGCACGCCCTTCCCCTCCCCGGCCTGGTTCGTGTGTGTAGAGTATGTATATCTACTATAGGAGTGCGAGCGGCGGCGGTGGTGGTAGTGAGCGTGCTGCACGGCTTGTCTTGTCTCCGTCTCACAAGAAACGGGGCGGGCGCGAATCGAAGGAAGGGATTCCCCCAAGTAGGCAGGCGGGCGAGCAGGTAAGCAGAACGACCTGTCCAGTCTGGAGTAGAGTGGAGTGGAGGGAGTGCAGTGCAGTGCAGTGGAGTGGAGTGGAGTGGAGTGGAGTGGAGTGGAGTGGAGTGGAGTGGAGTGGAGTGGAGTAGACTGGAGTGGAGCAGAGCAACGTGCAAGCCGGATGCATCGTAGCCGCACCATAGAGTTGCTCGACGCCCCGAGGCGGTGGTGGCGCTGCCACGGCGCTCGTTCTCTCTCGTCTCTCTTTCTCCCGCTTTCTCCGCTTTCTCTGCTTTCTCTCGCGCTCGTCCTCGTTCTCGGTCTCTCCTCTCTTCTCACGGTTAGACTACACCGGCTGCGTATGTACTCTAGATCAAGAAACCGGCCTTCGCCTCTCGACCTAACCCCCGCTGAGAGCGGAAGAGCTTGGGGCCAACTTTCTCTGGCCCTCCTTGGCTACATCGTCCTTCCCCTCTCCCTCTCGACATCGCCATCCAGGATATCTCGCTTTCTGCCCGTTTCGTCTCGTATCAGGGCTAGATAGCGAGCTGTTGCATTCTGCCAGGCAGCACGCGGGGGGGTGAAGAGGCAGAGGAAACGAAGGACGGGAATGCGAAGAGGAAGGTCACGACGCTCTTCCCCCCGGCTCGACGCCCGTCCAAGCAAGAGCAGCTAGGCCCCCTGCGGTGTCTGGTGGACTCGCTCACTCGCTCACTCGTCCGCCCAGGGCTGACCAGGAATTCCGTTGATGATAAGATGCAGTTTTAAGCTTGTTGTAGTTTTCCTTTTCTTTTCTCTCCGCGCAGGGGGGCGTATCGCTGCATCCGGCACGCGGAAAGGTCGTCGTCGTCGGGCCGTTCGTCGAGATTTCCTTCCCCCCCGATCTTGGATTGACCTCTGGTTTGATTTCGTGCGGTACGGTGATGTCAGCCTTCAGCTCCGCTCGGATGCTTCCATTCGCCGGATGTTGCCTCCCGCAGGAGATGGATGGGCAGATCGCACCCCCGCTGCTGTCCGGAGATCCTGTCGACACGCCCCCGTATGTGGCCGCCGGCCAGCAAGCATCCTCAACTTCCCTCCCTTTCCTCCTCCTCCCCCCACGCAGAATAGAGTGTCGCCAGTTGCATGCCTGGTGTGCCCTGCACGGCAGAGCTGAGCTCCACTCAACATAGCACGCAGATATATGGAGTGCAGCAAACGGATCGCTCGCACGACGAGACGTCCGCATACGCTCCCCATCGCTCGATAAACCGTGCTTTCGTGCGGTTGTTTCGCGCCGCCAGCCCGAGCAGAGCACACCCCGCAGCCGCGAGCGCGACTCCGAACCGGCTGTTTCTTCCGCAGCGAAAGATCGGCGATGCGATCCGACGCGGCTGTCCAGCACGAGCGCCGCCAACCGTACCGAGTTGTGCAAGGAAGGGGCGCTTGGACGGTCCGGCTGTGGGGTCACCAACGGCGGTGGCGCGATCGGCCTCGCGCTGCCCGCCCGCCAGTCCGGTCGCTCCAGCGCCAGTCCGGGCCGACGAAGGGGGCCTGCACTTTCGTCTTCCCTGTTCCCGGCAAGCCGCCGCCTGCAGCTAGTCCTCCAGGGAACGCCGGCGAGGCAACTGGTAAGCCCCCCTTCCCCGGCAGGGCTTGGCCGACGTCTTTTCCGTTGTTGTCGCGAGTAGAGTGCTGCCATCTCTCCGGCCTCCGCTCCCGGCCCTGGTCGCGATGCTCCGTACGTATCTCTGGTATGTCGTGCAACCCAGCGCCAGAACATGGGTGCGGGTGGAGGGAGCCAAACAGACCGGACCGCTGCCGATCGCGGTGCAGCGTCTGCAGAGTCTGTTTCTGCGGGTTGTGGCGCGAGAAGGACTCGACGGGCGCAGAAGGCAGTCGCCACCACCGCGCATCCCGATGGTGGGTCGGAGTCTCCGCCGCGAAAAACGCCCAGGGGCGGAGGGTGCGCCACTTGGTATCGCTGTCGAAGCCACTGCGTCCATGGCGGAAACAGGGGAGGGAAAAGAAACGACCAGAAACGCGAGAGAGGTTGGACTTTCCCTCCACAGACACGGCACGGGCGTCACATCCGATGTGTGAGTGTGTGTGTGAGTGTGTGTGTGTGTGAGTGGCTGACGGGCGATTGGCTGGATATCGACCAGCCGACCAGCCGACCAGCCGATCGCGCTGACACAGAAGCGATGGAAGAGCAGGAGTATCAAGGAGCGACAAGAAGGCCGTACCTTCCGAGACCGCGTGACGATTCGTTCCAATCTCCGAGTAGTCCCGTGCTGAATGCCGCTGAGGAGCCTCCGGAGTGTCAGACGCATGTAGCCCAACGTGGTCGAGTCAGCGGGTGCACGGAGACGGGGACGGGGACGGAGACGGGGGACGGAGACGGAGACGGAGATCAGGGTTTGCATACGCACACCTCGCACATAACATCCCCTCCCGGACCGAGATGGAGATGCATTCCGACGGAGCCAGCATCGGAACAGCTTCTCGAGTGGGAAATGCACGCGATCTGTCCCCCGCCCCCCTGCGTGGACCGCGGAGTGGATCCAGTCTGCAGTACACAGATAGAGCGCTCTTACTCTAGAGTACATAGAGTACTTACGTACTCTGCATAGGTACATATCTAGAGTAAGTACTAGGTACATAGGTAGCTAGCGCGGCGCATGCAGCGTTATGCGCAAAAAAGAATTCGCGGAAAAAGGAAGGGAAAAAAATACACACGGGAGAAAAGCAGCCATGTATTGGTTGGGTACCCCAGAGGGCTGCAGCCGGTTTCCTGCGTCTACACCGTAAGTACTATACTGTACGGGTATGTTGGTACTTGGTGCGAGTGAGCATGGAGAGAAGCAAAGAAAAAAGGAAGAAAAAAAGGGGTGGGTGCAAAGAAAGAAAGGGAAAAAAAAAAAAAGGGAAAAAAAGGGAAAAAAGAAACCCAAGCTTTTGTCCGTTTTCCTCCTTCCACTCTCGGCAGTGTTCGAGAAGCCTGCAATTCGTTCCCGAACTGGCCACCGCATCAAAGCATAATCTATCTTGGATACCACGAATGAAATGTTAACCTCTCGTATCTATCGTGCACACACGCGGACCCCGAGTCTGCTGCCCAACAGCGACGACAGCGAACATGAGATTCCTCGTCACCCCGTAATACAGAGACTACTTCACACGGACAGAGAAAAGAAAAGAAAAGAAAAACTCATGCTCATCTCACACGCCTTCCCACGCGACCACGTCGTCTAGTCGTCTTCCACGACGGAAAAAAAAAGCCCAGTCTGATCCCAAAAGCTGTCAACGCCCCGTCTCCGTCCGTCCGACGGATGGGTGCCGTCAAACAGCCTTCTTGCTCTCGCGATGGCCCGACAATGCCGCGTTGGCGTCGACCACGCCACCGACACCCGCGCCGTCAGCGGGGACTCCCCAGGCGCCGCGGTCGTCTTCGCTGACGACCGCGATTCGAAAGCCACCTCCCGTCTCGATGCACGCTGTGTCTGGATCCCATCCCTTCGCTGCCAGCTGAGATGCGAGCGCTACGAAGTTGCCGTCCATCTCGGCCATCGTGGCTTGCAGCACCACAACCTTCTCCGACACCACCGCCATCCCGTCGTCATCGTCATCAGCGTTCTTGTCGTCGGATTGGCGCGCCCGCCGTCGTCGCCGAGAAGACAGCTCCTTCGCTACGAGCAGTGCGTGACTCCACGCCTTTGCCTGATCGTTTGCGGTTGCTCCCACTTTGAGGCAGATGTAGACCGTCGGAAGGGAAGAGGCGGACAGCAGACGGCGGCGGCCCGTAGACTTAGCTGGCCATAGAATGTACTTCTGCATGCGGAATATCGTCGCGAGTTCCCGGATCCACCGTCTCGAAGCGTTGTCGTCAAACGATCCGTCTTTCATAAGCGAGGCCAGCACAGTGGCAAATCGGACGCCCACGTCCCCGAATCCGAGAACAGAGTGTTCGCCCCATCGCAGAACACCGTCGTGCTCGAGAACACGTTCGCGCCGTGACACTTCCTTCGGCGTCAGAACCCTGCCTGTTTGGTGAAAGTGCGAAACCACGATGCCCATCCTCTGGCGGTTGAGTGTGCGCATGGCAACGCATCGGACGGCCTTGTAGTTTGTCGCCAGATGAACCGCCAGCAAGGATAGGAGAGCGATCCAGGTCGCCACCGGGGAAGTGATGCGTGAGACGACGAGGCTACCCACCTGGAGCCAGTGGCAGCGTAGGCTAGTTAGTGGTCAATTCAGAGCCCACCGCCGCACCGCCGAACGCAGTCGAATTCCTCCCGGCCGAGCGGGTATACTTGGCCCCAGCCCTACGAAGGCCAAATCCTTTGCTGCGGCCTTCTCGTCGGAACCACGGGTGACAAAAGGATGAAACCAAAGGACGAGGCTTACCAGCATCCCCATGAGACTAATCACTGTTTCCTGACTCGAGTCCTGATGGCCAATCCGCACCCCCACGTGCGTCACATCAGCCACCTGCACTTCCTGCTTCTTGAGGATTTGGAGATTCCACCTTCGCGTTCAGTTCGCCCACGTTGCCTGATTTTGCGAAATGCACGCTCAAACTCGCTTTCGAAGCCCCACCGGCGACGCCACATAAAGCCCGCAATGACCCTGACACGCACAGAAAGCCGACCCGCACCATTCGGGGGAACACCGGCGACAAACAATCCATGACCATTGCAGAGTCATTGAAGATGTCGGCAAGAAAGCGGTACTTCTTGCACTCGGCTTCCAGCGCGGGACCAAACCTATAAGCGAACAGGATTGTGGCGATGCGGCCAACAGAATCTTCAATATACCACGCCAGCATGTCAGACCTTGCAAATTACCCGGAGGCAAGGGGATCGTTGGGAGTGGCGGGCATCGGACCTTGCACAATGGTGAGCAATAACGCGCTGGTCGCCGACGCGTTTGCATCTCTGCAGAACACCCGCGGGGTTAGAACGGCCGGCACGCTGTGTGACTGGCAGAAACGGAAGTAGGGTAGTTAGATATGGCCCATACCCGACACCAAAACCTATTCCCGGGTTAGCAAGTCTCCCTTCCCTTGGATATATATCCGCGCGGCGGACTTCTGGAAGGCCGCACCTTGGAGAACAGCCCGAGACGTTAAGAGGCCTGCGATGGATGAGGAGAATGCTTGCAGAGAGTCCTAAGCAAAAATCAATATCTGCTCTGCACAGATGGCACAATCGGATTCATGCCATACATAGATTTGATACCTTGGTACCATTGAGGCCACGCAGCAGTCAGCAAATGTAACAATCACTGCACGTAGAAAAACGAGCTCCGGGAGCTCCGGGAGCTTCGATAAACACGCAGCATCGCATGTTGGGGGCTAGCCAATGGAGAGATGTGCGTAGCGTGGCGGCAGCCAGTACGGCGATTGCGTGAGGTGAGGGGGTGATACCCAACATAATCTTCAGTGACACTGGCGGGAAACCCTGCAGGAAGGAATATAGTGATCAATTGCTGTAGCAGAGGCCGTGGTGGTGTCGGTTTCTTGGTAGCCTGTTGGTGTTTGCGACCACCCTCCATCAGCCATCCATTCCGAGTGGAATAGCTGTCAGAGCACCCGCGATCCCCCGATCTTCATTCCCTGGGCCCGGTAGCACTCACGGCAGCTCGAGTGTCCCCGGTGGATTGTCCGTAGCGGGCGACGACGGTTCCCGACTCGTCGCGTTCAAGCAGGATGATGCCTTGGTCGTTCGGCATCTCTGTGGGAGCTAGCGGTGGCGATCCGCAGAGGTGGTTGTGGAGGCGGTGGTGAGGTGATGGAAAGAAAGCACAGTCGTGCGGCGTTGGCGTCTGGTATCTAGTTCCGGAACTAGCCATCGCCACCATCCATGCATGTACACATATCATACCACCAAACTTCGAAGCTTCGACAGATAGATAAGCGAACCATGAGATCTTCCGTCTAACCCTAACATCCGCAACACGGTTAGAGCTTCTCGCTCCTCAAAGATCTCATTCGATGACGGCCGCCTCGCCGGACCGCCGGGGGTCTTACTTCTAGGAGCTCTTCAGCTTCCATACGGAGCTGAATTCTCCTGCAACGAACAAGCGGAAGTCTCGGACGAACCTTAACCGAATCTTCAGATGTCACGAGTCAAAACTGACCACAATTTAGTGCTTCACCAAAGTCCAGACTCCTTAGTCCAATCGCTTTACTCTCCGGCCTCGCTAACTACATACTCGAATCGCTGCAGTGGTTCGTCCGCCAAAAGCGCACACCCGGTCAGAATCACTGGCCTCGGACATATACAGCCCGACAATCCTCCGTGACTACAAACAGCATCGTAGATACGCGTAGATATCTCCTTGGTCTCTACGGTATACATAACAGGCCAGGAGGCAATGTGTAAGTGTGCATAGAAGCCAACGAATGGTGGCTAACTCATGTTCACAGGCTAATGCCGCGCGTATCGGTGCATTGATTTTCCATCCCACGGAACAATCATACGCCGTACGATCCTTAGTGCATACCTAGATAACTTCTCATTTTCGCCGCTGAGAGCTGTTCCTTCTCGAGGACAAACTCCTTCCCCGACTCGGTCAGCTCGGCAGCGGTTACCCATTTGATACCTTAAGTTGGAATCTGGCTTTGGGCTTGGAATCCGTGACTGGGAATTCCGAGCACATAATCACCCTCACTGTACCCCAGAGCTGCCGTTCTACGCTGGCGCAAGTTCTTGGTAGCGATGAACAAGCCAGGCACCTTTGCTCGTTGTTATTCGGTGATCTCTAAGGCAAGCAGGCAGTGCATCTGATACATTCCTCGGTCGGCAGAAATACATACTCATTCGGAAGTGCAGAAACTGCTGATGGTGTGCCTCGAAGGAGAGAGAGATCTGCCCTTCTCACAGTCCACTATTTCACCCCGCTACCCGCCCACCTACGTCACATCACATCACATCACATCACATCACATCACATCTCATCACAAGCCCTACGGAGAGCGCACGCATTCTAGAATCATTCATGCGGCAATGATTAGCGAGCTTCCAGCTCCTTTTCCAGTTCCCACCAACCCCGACATTCAGTTATCCCGGGATCTGGATTCCTAAGCCTTCCCTCTTGCTTTATTCGAAGGGAGGGTCATCAACCCAGGAACCTCCACCCGGAGCTGGCGCGGGGAGGGCAGACGCCGCCAACCCAATCGAAGATGCTATCCCTCGGCTCGATCTCCACTTCATTGAGCCGTTGGAAGGATTGGTCGGAAAGCTCGTTTAAAGGGGAGAGGGCTTCTTCTAGATTTCTGTGGCTTTCCCTCGACACCGTAGCCACAGGAAACCCACCGTGAATGGCAGTAAGTAGGCTGTTGGTAATAGGCACTTTGGCAGCTTTTGCTATCTTGGTCCTTGGACCGGGCCGGAATTACCTCACATTCACACTATCCCCAGGACGAATATCTACATAGAAGCACCACCGAAGCACCAAGTTATGCACTTATGCACGTGCTTATTCGTCTTCCAACCGCATGGATGGGCACGGGACTGCTAATCCACACCTACATACCACCAGTGAAGGTGGGCTGCCTGTTCGCGATTCTGTACTCGTCATCGTCCATCGCCACCATCTCTTAGGTCTTACATGATCACCCCACGCTTATGCCCGTCTCACCTGTTGCCTCATCCTCTACCCGGCTAGGATGAACGCCACAAAATTTGAGAGTAGATACATATAGAACACTCCTCATGCCACTTACGTACCCCCACGCCAGCATCCAAGCACTGCAACAATACGAGGTGGCCAGTCCGGCTGTGAATACTCTAGTCGTCAGCACCATTGATATCACTCGGCCTGAGGGTACGAACTCGCTCCCACATGAAACATCTTAACACCTCGGACCTATTAGCTGAGACACCAGGCCCGCACCTCGTAATTACGGAGCAGAGACCCGGATCAATAGACTACATAGGTACCTATGTACTCTAGTTGGTGGCGCTGGAGCCTCGGGAGAAGACTGGCGTCGAAAACGGAACGATGTTTACTGCTTTATCCACACCGATTCAGTGTCACTCTTGGTGACGACCCGGCTTCGGGCACCGGAGCGGCTCGGTATCATATCTAGATGTCGCTCGACATAGGTACTGGACCGAAGACCATCCACCACAAGTCGCAAACCACACAACCTGATGGGCAGTGGCCGGGATTTGGGTAAAGAGTACGCTGCTATAGTCTACATACATGGGCTGAATGCGAGCATGATTAAACCAAAAAAAAAAAGCAAACTACACACCACGTAGACACGACGACCCCTAGGAATGGTCACCTTGTGTAGACCCAGGTCGATGTGGCACCAGTTCGAAGTCCAGGGAAGGGTCGGAAAGGAGGAACACCGCTGATCTGTCTCTATTGGTCCGGCTATGCACGCTGTTGTCAACAGTAACTGCACGGCCTCATGGATGTCACTCGGTAGGTGGATGCACACCGCGTTGGAAAGGATTGTGGCTAGAACCGCGGATGCTCCTTTCCGACCCTGCTTCGCAAGAGTGCCTGGTTGGATTCGAAATCCTGAAATGGTGGAAGCCGCGGGAAGCCCGGGATTTCCATCATCGGTCTTTACTGGCAGTGGGAACATCCTCGGATCTGCGCGCAAATTTCCCGACAGGCCATCCCGCTGGGTCTCTGATCCTCAACAGAGCTGTTCAGCACCTATGGGCCGCCTCTGGAACTTGGCCTTGGTGTCCGCACCGTAATCCGGTGTAGCGTCCGAAGATTCCAACCTTCGTTACCGCGTTCCCCCTTGCCCCCCAATGTAAGTACCTCCGTGAGTGGACTCGAGTTGGCTCCGGCTCATAGAGCCACGGAGTTCTCTCCTGTTCCAACCCTCATCCTTATGTCCGCCTATTAACATTAAGTGCAAAACCACCCGGTCATAGCTCTTTTGCTGAAGGAATGGACAGCTACGGTCATAGAACCTTGAATACACGGCTTCCCGTCTGCTCAGCCCTAGTTAAGCAACGTATCGCCAGGTTAGTACTGCAGTGGGTGACCATGCGGGAATCCCTGGTACCGTAGTTTTTGGTTTGCTCTCGAGGTTAGGCAGTCCGATGTTTTTGCCTTCATTGCGGTCACCCACGGTACACGGAAGTTGTGTACGTTCTTCCCTCAAATAGGTATGCAACGTATGGAATTACCAGTTTGTTCTATAAGCATGAATCAGTATAATGCCCTATCAAGGATTTAGTAGTGCAGAGGATTCAGTAGTGTAGGGGTATCATGGGCGCTTGCCATCTGCAGTATGCGCCCGACCCGGGTTCAAATCCCGGCTGAATCATTTAATCGTGAGGTCAACTCGGTCTCTTTTTACTGTTGTTTTTTTTGCTCTTGAATGAGGCGACCGCGGCTGGGCTTTGTTTCTATTTATTTATTGGCTTTTGTCTAGGATACATTAGACCACTTTTCAGGGGAAATTGCTATGACCCACCAATTTTTGGTTGCCTAGGATAGACCACTTTTCTCGAGTGATAGCTAGCAACACCCACCCTCACCCCAGCACCCTGTGCCGCTGCGCCTGACGGATTCGCGTCCCGTACAATCTACCTTTATTCCGAAAGTTTAAGACTGCACCTAGTCAGCTAAGTATGTGCCTTGCGGCATGTACGTGCAGTAGTGACCAAGGCCTTTACAGGTTGAGCAACTTGACGGACCCGCAGGAATATCGGTGAGCCCTCCAATGTTTGTGTTCTTCCGGTTTTCTCCGCATATTGCCGCTGATCAGACACCTGAGTGACTACGGCAAATTTATCGGTGTTGTGTATGCAAGGGAGTGTGGAATTTTAGGAGGGTTGTTGCTGGCGTGGGTGCTGCTGGCGTTTTTTTTTGTTTTTTTTTTGTTTATTCATTACTCGCGTGCGACCTATGGAGATCATGGCGAGAATATGTACAGCCCGTTTCCTGTCCGCAGTCCGCGCAGTGGCGGCTCGTTGCAAGCACCCCTTTTGCCCTCCGCCCAGGCGGGTGCTGCTGGCGTGGTGTGGCGAGGGTTGGTGTTGCTAGCTATCGCTCGAGAAAAGTGGGCTATCCTAGACAAAAGCCGTTTGCTAGGTATGTATTCGTCAATCGCATTCGACCTACTAGATCATGGAGATGTACACACACCGTTTCCCGTCCACTGACCAACCCGACCTCGATCAGGCTGCAGACAGTGGCCTGCTGCTGCTGATGATGCTTCATTGATCGTGTGCGGCCCTATTATTGGATCATGGCGATATTAAGACAGTGGCCTGCGGCTTTCTGGTGCGCAGTATCTACCGCACTTGGTGAGACGAGTGATACTTAGTGCACTCGACTTGGGTACCCTGCGATCAAGCAAGACTCTGCTAGCACTGCATGGAGTGGGAGTGACGAGAAGATTTCTTCGCGTGGTGGCAATGTTCCCCCACCTTTGCCTGATTTGCCAGTGACAATTCGATTTTGTATCGCTGTTGTTTGGCGACCATCCGCAACGGGGAGGAGGTCCCGGTGTGGTCGTTCTAATCGGCCTATCTTCGTCCAGCCACCCGGACCGTGACCTACAGTACGCGCGCGTGAAGAGAGAAGTGAGACGGATTGAGGAAAATATACATTCCCGGGACGGAAGAGCGCAGTTATTGTCTGCTTACCAAATGAATCGACCAGCCTACGGTGTCTAGACGGGCCATGAGGGATGGAAGGGCTGTTGCAGATGCCCCCATCCGCGGCGGGAAACGCACTGCAGTTACGACATGCGTGCAGAGTTGCCCTGTACGTGGCCGGCACCACCAACGGTACGTACCGATCCGCACACTGTAACGGACACAGCTACACCGGCAACTTACCTCCACAGTGTTTCCCTTCATTCGGTGCAACCATTGTAGGTTACCTGCCGCTGCTCGGGTTTCCCTCTTGCTCGCATTATCGTCTCTCCACAATCCCCACCACGCATGTCTGTCCTCTCGCCCAATCTGTCCCAGCAGCGGCTTGTCGCTCGGTACCCCATCTCTGCACCTCGCCCACTCGAACCGTTCCCCGATCATCTCCTGGAAGAACGCAGTCCTAGTCCATACTGGTGCAAATCCGCAGAGCACGGCTCACCCTCCTTTGGTGCTCCCGGGTATCCAGTGTTCCGCAACGTCGGGGACTTTGGTGCGACGAGTGATGGTGTCACCGACGACACGGATGCTATCAATGCCGCTATCACGGCTCGTGGTCGCTGCGGACGAGGATGCGGTTCCTCGGCAACGACGCCTGCCATCGTCTACTTTCCATCAGGCACCTATCTGGTGTCGAAGCCGCTGATCCAATACTACAACACCCCCAGCTCGTGGGTAACCCGAATGCACTTCCGACCCTGAAGGCGGCCCCGCACTTCGCCGGTATCGGTGTCGTCGGCAGCAATGTCTACGTCCCCGGCGGGTCAGGTGTCCAGTGGTACATTTCGCAGAGCAATTTCTACCGCCAGATCCGGAACTTCATCACCGATATCTCCGCTTGTCCCAACACGACGCCGGATGGCTTTGGTGCGTCTCCCATTCGTGGCATCGACAAGGCATCTAACGCACCAGAAAGCTCCTACCGGTATCCACTGGCGCTCCGCACAGCTACAAGCCTGCAGAACATCAGGTTCGTCATGAGCCGGGCCGAAGGAACGACGCATATCGGTGTCTTTATGGAGAACGGATCGGGCGGATTTCTGGGCGACTTGACATTCGTCGGCGGTGCTATCGGTACGCGGTGCGGGAGTCAGCAGTTTACCCCCCGAAACCCCAATTCTCAGTACTGCACGCAGGCGATCGAGATGATCTAGGTAGGTGTCCCCCGTGTGAAGGGAGGTTTGGAGTTTTCGGACACTGACACATACGCAGGATTGGAGTGGGACCTGGAAAGGCTTGAATGTCTTCCATTGTTAGGTAAGCTGAGTCCGCCCAGTGGTCACTGCTGATGGAGTGCGCCCGCTAATATCCTTCCTTCCCCCCAAGATCGGGACCAACGCCACAGCCCTGAGCTCCAGCTTCAGCGATGATACTGCTGTGATAGATAGTGCGATAGCTTATCTCAATAAGCCCGCCATCCATCTTCCCCCCTCTTATTCTGATCCCGATTCCACCCAGCCTCCTACCATTCTGCTTGGAATTCTGCTCCCCAGCGGATTTCCCACCCGTGCTTCCAGGTTATGGCGGATTTTGGCGACCAGGCAGGGCTCCCATCGTTGTCGTCCCGGGTTCCGGCGCTCTCGGTCGGAGGGCGGCCGCCACCATCTATCTGCAATGTTAGGCGCGCAAGAGGGGGAAGTAGAAGGCTTCCTAGATGGGTTTCCTGCTGCTTCGACAGAGCACCCTGAGCCAAGCGATGTTCCTGAATGGGGCCAGACTCTTTGTAGCTGACGGGAGCTGCGATTGGAGCAGCAGTGTTCAAGATCTCGCGTACACCACAGTCGTGGCTATTGCCTCAGGAAACCCCCCAATTTCACCATTGAAGCGTTTGGTCTGATGCATGTTGGCCCAGAATGAGTGGAGCTACTATCCAGGCGTATTCGGCTTCCGTCACTGGATGGAGTGCGAGGAATATCCCGTCGAGTCCTGAAGCAACTAGCGAAAAGGATTATATCAAATTCGATGTGCCCCAGAACCCATCGGCAAGTGAGTAACTGTCCTATGTGCACAGGAACAGATTGATACTCGCAGATGCGATTGCACTGACAGGACAAGTACCATCCGGAACATCGGCGACCAAAACTCCGCATTCAGATCCGAGTGAGTTACCTTCAAGCCGCAGCAAGGACTGAATATCAGCCACAAGGCATCACCCGGGTGCGGCGGTGATCCCATTACCGAGCCCGCCGATGCATCCGCTTCGATCGCTGTCGAGCTCCCCCCGCAACATTGACCGGCGGGCCAACATGCGAAGGTGCCAGTGTGGCCGATGTTGGGAATTGTGTTTGTGCATGCGGCTCGTAAATACCTCGTTCTACTCTTATCAGCTCACAGCCATTGACAAATACCGCCCAGAATCCTCGCTCAAGCCTAAGTTCTCTCCGACGGCTCCTCGATTAGCGCACACAGGGCCCTGCACATACGTTGTGTTTGATTACCTCGGTACATATTTTCCCGGTGGCGGTCCTTTGTATCGTAGGGAGTAAGTTGTGGGGCTTTCAGCAGCTTTCCTTCCGAATGCATACGACCGCCTCGGGGCGGGATTGCGATCCTCCCAATAGCTCCTGGGGTGGCGGCCGAGGGGGTGAATGATGGCTGGAAGAGCGAATCAGGAGTGAAACACAATAAGGCGTGGAAGTGTAAAAATGGCGGCTGGAACGAGAATGAGGCTTGGGAAAGTGAATGGTGCGTAAGTACCTATGCAGGCGCATACATAGCGCTCTAGTCGGAGGGGGTGAATGAGGCTAGGTCAAGTAGGTCTCGACGGTTTGCCACGATATACTCTAGATAGCCGGGCTTCGTCCCACCGTCTTTTGCTTTGTAACTGGGATGCTTTCCTTGGAGCAACCGTAGCCCAGATAACTAATTAATTACCTACCTACTGGACGCAGAACTTCTGTGCGCGGCTTCGGCGCAGCTCACGTTCGCAAGCATCAACTAACCGGTCAGCGAGAGGTCCTTCTCTGGGGGGGGGGGGGGGGACACGCTACCTCTGCTTTAGCCGCAAGAGGCCTGCCACTCCACCTTCGAATTGCCCTCATCCACAGAAGGTGGCGTCATGGGTCCTGCCGCCGCGAACTCTTCATCCGTATGGGCGTTGGCAGCCACGGCAGCGAGCGCGGCCGTGGGGATCAGGGTGGAGAACCTCACACCGATATCTGAGGGGACAAAGACCGACTGAAGAGGGATGCAACTGCTGGGGTAACGACCGACTGCTGGTGAGGAAAAGTTACTACTGATTGCCCCATGGGGAACGTCGGCGGATACATCAGTGTTTATAGAGCCGGGCCATCCCACAGCGAGGCACTCTACAACGCTCCTCGCCCCCCCCCTTCCTCCCTGCGCGATACAGATTATTATTATTTTTCCCCAGCTGTCCAGAATCCCATGGGATGCGCTAATTCAGCTCGCCGGTGGGGTGGGCGTGTCTGCAGACTCGAGTGCAATTATGCGATTCTTGGATCACGACCTACATATGTAAGCTTGAGCCGCCGCCAGTCTGTGTCACACACTCCCAATCCCGGCAAGAACGCTCAGTTTGCCGCATGCGCGTTTGCGATCTAGATAGTTATGCATGCATGCATATATATCATCTAGATATGCATAGATACAAACATATCATATCATAGGAGGGTGGTGGGCAAGAGCCACTTCGGTTGGGCTCGGCTACGACGCGACGAAGACGTGTCCGCGGAACTCCGGATGGAGCGAGACAGCTACATAACTAAGGCGAAGCGAGGTGAGATTCCAAGCCATCGCCCTATGTACATACTTATGTATACATATTCACACCACGAGACCAGAACCCACGATCGATGGGAGAGTACATATGGCCATATGTAGGACTGCCAGAAGTATCCGGCCACACTAGTGGCCATGCCGATCGGGCTGCGGTGCGTAAGAGGTATCCAGATAATGATTTGGTAGGTATATAGGAGGCGTGTGATTGTCGCGGCGATGAAGATTATCTGATCATGCTGTTCTAAGGTAACTACATATCTAGCCCACATGCAATAGATAGCCGAGATAGGTACTTAGATATGCGAGATCGGAATGTGGAAAACGAGGCTGCGCGAATAAAAGCAAAAATAGGCGTTGGGAGGGGAATATGTAATCAGCAGACGTTCGGATTCCGGAGAGAAGGGAACAAAGTGCTCCCCTACTTGAATTTGGGGGGGGGGGGGGGATCGAAGAGGAATGCGTGTCGAAGACCGCCTCGATAGAGACTTCCATAGATAGATACATCGTCGGGCTGTCGGAATGCAAGTGAGATGCCCGCCGGCGGGGGCTGGGCCTGAAAGGGGGAGGGTGACAGGTTGATGCCATGCTAGGTATCTATACGGTTGCTAGGATCGAAGACACGGCCGTCGGGGGCTAGTGGCCTGATTCCAATCGACTCTGTCTTTGTCGCCTCCCGCCCTAGGTTTGGACCGGACTTGACCCAGTCCAGAGAGGACGGTCGACAGCCTTGCAAGCCCTTGGAGATATGTACTATATATTCATAGCTAGTATGGGAGTGCAGTGCCATCATGAGAATATGGCAAGGCAGCGGTGTTGTGGAAATTAGACCGGTGTCTGCCAAGACCCATACCCGACCAAGGGTTGGCCGGTCCGAATGATCCCGACCTCACGTGTCTAGGCCGGCAGGTGTCGGCCGCCATCGGGATTAAGTACGGAAGGGAGAAAACAATCAACATTATTTTACCCAATGTTATCCCGGCCTGGTCTGTGCAGACCACCGAGCAAGGCTATGGTCACGAGGACCGCACCCCCGATTTATTGCTGAAGACGGGGGGACCCCGAAGAACTGGTGCAACTCCTCCGCACAGTGGGGGTGTCTTGACATTCCTCCAAATCTCCGATGTCCTGTCTCGTGCAGCCGATGAGGCCATTCCTCCCCAGTCTCTTCCGCTGTCACCTCTGCTTGAGCGAACCATCCCGAAGCAGTTGCCATCAGCGTAAGGGTAAGGCACCGAGCGAGTGGTGGAGCTGCCTCCGTGGCGCCTCCAGGCCTGCACTCCGCCGCTGCCGCCGCTCCTCGCCGCACGGAACATACTCTGGAAGGTTGCAGCCGCGATCCGGCCGATGTGGCTCGTCAGTACCGAGTGACACACCGTGCACCGGAACCACGCGACCAATCCTCGAGCCGCGCACGTGCCCCCGGAACGGCCAGCCTGGCCCCTTCCCTGGCGTAGATCTTCGCGCCGCGCTCCGCGCCATAGTATTTATGTACGTATATAGTCTAGGGTAGGAGGTCGCAGCTCCGACGGTGCAGCGCGGGGTGCTAACTATATGTGTGCATGTATGTACTCTATGTACTTGCCCCCCCCAGCACTTGCCTTCCGCTGCCGAAGGTTGCTGCGGCCGACAGCGGGGGTGTGTGCGTATGCACGGCACCCTGCACCTACACATACATATCTATATCATCGAACGGCATGGACTGATGCTTGGATCCGACATCTCCTGGTTTTTTTCCTTTTTTCTTCGGGTGGATGCGGAGGCACTCCATCCAACCCACGTGCAAAACAGAGCATCATATGTTCGTACTGTGTGTGCGTGAAAACTTGCGACGTGCAGGGCGGTGATTACGTACGTATGCCAGATGGGGTTTGTGTTCTCCACCCAGCAGGGAGAGGAGGTTGAGAACGATCCGCATGGCCTGACGTTTCCACAGAGGGAGAAGGAGGGAGGGGGAGAGAGAGAGTCGTTTCACTGACTGCGTAGGCGTTGGCGATTGCGGTCGTTTTCGCTCTGCCCGGGCGGGTGTAGATAGCTGCCGGCCGGTCCTGAATGGCCGTTGGACGTGTGAATTCCTTTCAGCTACGCGCAGAGCGAACTTGGATGGGGCGCTGCGTCGAGTTCCATAGCCACGTCCCATCCAGAGTAGATGCCCAAGCGAATATCTGTTGGTGAGCGGGTGCTTCGAGTAGGATATCGAGATGGCACGACGGAGCACACTTCGCTCGTGCTCGCGGTGAGCTGACATGTAACGCACTGCTTTTCGGATTCGCCTACAGCGAGTTGGTATGTACAGATGCCGTAGAATGTTTCTCGTTCCCTCCCTCCGTCCCTCTTCAGGAGACCGGCTTGCAAGGAAAGTGGAAGGTCCAGGAAAAAAAGAAAGGGAAACGAAACTCCGCAAGAAATCCAATCAGAGAAAAAAAACCAAAAAAAAACAAGAAGCTATACAAAGAATCGAACAAGGGGAAAGGCCAAGGCAAGAGGGAAACACATCCACATTCCCGCTCGCCACAGTGGTGGTGGTTGTGTGGGTACGGCGGTCCATGTGGACTGAGCCGCCGTGACCTCGCTGTCGTGCCAGTATCAAATCGCGTCGTAAGGCCGAAAGGAAAAAGCCAAATGCATCCGCCCGTTCGTATGTACGTCTTACACCGTCGTTCGAAAGATTCAAAAGAGAAACCAAAGCTTTTTCTGCCCCTCATCCGGATGCCGTAGGAAAAAGAGGAAAGAGAGAGCGAGAGGGTCGGCAGGATCAAGCCCAGGCGGCCGCACCGCCGCTCTCGATAATCTCCATCTCCTTCTGGGACAGGGTCATGCGCCAGAAGCGGCGGGGCAGCTGGTTGCGGTCAAAGAACTCGCCGACGGAGGCCTGGATCGAGCCGCGGGTGGTCTGCGCCTGCTGTGTGGCCAGGGGCCCGTGCTGGATCGCCGTCTTGCGGTACTCGGCGAAGCTGTTGGGGAGCGCGCCGGAGCCGGACAGCGGGTGTGGGTGCGGCGTGTGGTCGATGTTCTCTGCGGGCAGGGCGACGTGTCAGTACGAGAGATTTCGCGGGAGCAGGACGGGATGCCGGACACGTACGCGGAACCGTGCGCTTGCCCAGGAAGGAGATGAGCGGCGTGCGGTGCTGGGCGGCAGCGCGGGCGATCTTGGAGGGAAGCATTGCAGAGGCGGCGGTGGCTGGGGGGGGGCGGGGTTGCGCGGCGGGAGGGGGATTTGCTTGCGTTGGGATGGAGAATACGCGGCGGGGCAGCAGGAGCGGACGCAGAGGCGGACAGATGATGCGGAGTGTTGAGGGCGGACGGTTGGCGGTTGACGCTGGAGGAGGGGGAACGGGGGGTTCTTAAGCCCGGCGGGATCGGCTTGGACGTTTGATGACAGCTGTGTCTCGATTGCGGGTTCGGATGGCGCGGGGAATGTAGATATGTATGTAGATATCTGCCTGGGGGTGGGTGGTGTGAGAGCGCTGGGGGGCGTGTGGTGGGAGGATTCGGAGGTGCGGGCTGGGCTAGCTTTGGGCAGACGCAGCTTTTTTTTTTCTTTTTTCTTCTTTTTTTCTTTTCTTTTCTTGTTCCGCTCCGTGGGCTTGAGAATGCGCGGCGTCGAGATTTCCCGGTTGCGCTTAGCGTCTGGCGCTGTGTGTTCCTGCGAGAGCCGCGATTTGTTTCTGTTTGTGGAGGATGTAGGTAATATGTATGTATGTGGAACGGCGACCATGGGGTGCACACACGAGCGCGGGCGGATCGCCCGAGAGTGTCATTCCATGCATATATCTATGTAGATACTCTACTTGCCATCCATATCGGCCGCTGCGCAAGCCCTCGGAACTGGGGAAATTCTGGGGCTTGCATGCTCTCTGCTGCTTGGGAGCGAGAGCGATTCGCTCGACTTCATCAACTGCGACGTTTGCGTTCGCCCTTTCCCGCTTCCCCCGTTGGGCCCGCAACCCATTTCCCTCACTGCTGCGGAGTTTTTTTTTTCTCCCTTTCCCGCGGGCTGTAGCTACGTATGCACATACATGGTGCGTTCGGCGGTGGTGGACGTGGAAAGAAAGGAAAAAAAAAGAAGGAAAAAAAAAATCAATCAATCAACCGATCCCATGTCCGCTGTCTCAACCCGGCATGTCGCCGACTGCGAATCCCGCCATCTCCGGCAGCCCACTCTTGCCAACGGCGACAAAAAAACAAAAAACCACGCTCCCCCAGTTGTCCGCCGCCGAAAGTCGAATCATTTGTCCGCATGCTCGCCGTTTCCCCTCCCTGCATTCGCACACCCGGCTCCCTTCCTTCCTTCCAACGATCGTCCACACGGTCCAGAAGTTGACGCAGTCGCCACTGCCAGGCCAGCAGGTTGTATGCATCCACCCAGGCGATAAGCCGCCGGCCCCCTTTTCCCGGCAACCAATAATGGCGCGCTGCGATTCCCCTTATCTGTCTGTCTTTCTCTGCGGCCAGGGGTGACGGGAAGAAAATCCTGCTGCTTCTGGTCTGGACTTGGATCGGACGGACAGCGGCGGAGTGTGTGTGTGTGCAGACTATGCGGGGTGAATGGCGTCGATATAGCAGTGCAGGCGGCGTGTCTGGTCCGCGCGGTGTATCATATGTGGATGTGTGAACCATCTACCTACATATGTGTTCCCGGGAACGTGTGTCGGCGCCGTCGGCCGTGGCTGGAGCCAGTGGCGACGCGACGAGTTGCGGGATATGTAGACTAGAGTACAGTACAGCGCTGTCGCGAGCTGCGGGTTGCTCGCATGCGCCCCGTTCGTCGCGAGCCGTGGGAAGCGTGCGGAACTCGCCGTCCTTGCGTGGGGGCATCGCAGAACTCGAGCCGTGCGTGCGTGCGCTCGCTCGCTTCGTTCCCCGGCAACACCCGCTCTCCCAGCCCTCTGCGGAACACGACGGAATCCAACGGAACATCAATAGCTAATGGAGTCGAGCGCGTCGCACACACACATAGATACACACAGCACGCTTCCTGCAGTCCGCCCAACACCGTTGACATCTCCGATCGCTACCACGCCCAATTGCTGTCCGTACATACATACAGTATGTACGGCAAAGTCCAGTCCCCCCACCCCCGCAGTCCCGTCCCTGGCGCTGGGTGGGGGGGTGCATATCGTCACAGCCGCACTGCCATGTAATGGCGGACAGACTCGGCGTTGAATCTCGCTCCAGAACAGGCCGAGCCGCATCTCGATTGGTAACAAGAGCAGGGCGTCGGCGGCGGCTTCAGTCGTGGAAAGAAAAAAGCAAATACAGGATGCCAAAAAGTAGCTCCTCCGGGTGGGCTTGAACCACCAACCTCTCGATTGCGAGACTTGCTCGGTGGAACCTAACAGTCGAACGCGCTAGCCAATTGCGCCACGGAGGATCAAGATGTCAATCTCCAATGGGTAATCCAACAACTATTGCGTGGCCGGCCTGCGCTCAGTCCAGCGCCCCGCTGTGCTCTGGGTTGCTGGAGCAGGCTGTGTGGCTGCCCCGAGAAGCCGTAAAACCCACTCTGCACGAAGGATGAAGAGCCTAAGGAAGAGGTAACTAGGCCCTGAAGGATACTGGAGGAAGATTGGGAGGTGGGCCACTAGCCAGATGCGTCTAGATGAATGTCCACTAGTTAGTTCAATGTTGCACCCTCTGGCTGAGTAAGTATCTACCAATCTGCCTCTAGATAAACTTGTTCTGACGTGCCGACCATTACATAACCCGGCTAAAGGGTGGATAGATTATGTACTTATATACATACCTACCTTGACATAAATTTCCTAATCGTTGGCTGATGAAAAACAAAACTGCCTCCGGCTTTGTATTCGTCCGACCAAACCTTCATACACATTGGCTGGTAACCAATGCAACAAACTACTGGAGGAGCCTCGCGAAAGTCTGTTCACCATGTTGCAAAGACTTGGAAAAGTTCCATCGTAACCCGGCTAGATTAGAGTTAAAAGTGACTTCGGCTCTTTACCTAGTTCTCCTGTTCGTGAGTTTTCACAGGCCCTTGCTTCAGCGGTGTGTTTGCCTTTCCTCCTTCTCCATCCTGATTTCAGGTGGTGCGTAGTATATAGAGTGCACGGCAAAAGACATCGTACGAGTCATATCCAAAAAAAAGAGGAACATAGATACACAAAAAGGAAGGGCTACCACCACCTCCAACGCCGCGACATACACCACGCCGCGCCAGCCTAATCGCGCTTCCTCCCGCGCAGCTTGCTTCGCCGCCGCTCCCTCAGCTCCTCCTTCAACTGCTGGAGCTCCAGCGCGTCCTCGGCATCGTCCCGGAGGTCGTTGCCAGCGGTGGTGCCGTGAATCCAGTCCAGCAGACCCCACGGAGCGAAGTTTCCCTGCGCCACTGTCAGCAGTCGAACCCCCGCCATCCGGCAGACGCGGGCAACGCACCTCTCCGCAGGTCTCGAAGTGCAGATCGGTCCTCCGCGTGGCGCCGCCGAGCATGCTGTACACGGCGGAGTAGCCGCTGAACGTCGTGACCTCCTCGACCGAGACCACGGCGACGAACAGGAACCACGTCAACAGGTGGAACCGGAACAGCACGGCGGGAAGGTAGCACGGCAGCGCGCGGCCGAGGACGTACGCGAGCGGGTGGTCGTAGTGCGCGACGGCCGACCACGGCGCCGAGACGGAGTGCTGCCACGCCCTGTGTGCGGGCGCGAGCAGGCCCTTGCCGTGGAGCAGGAACCGGTGGATGTAGTACTGCGACACCTGTTGCGCGCGTGTCAGCCGCGGCTGCTCGTCTCTCTCTGTGGGGCGGATGGGGAGGGGGGCCGCACCTCGCGCACCAGCACGCCGCGGAGCACGTCCCATAACAGCTCGCCGGGCATTGGCAGCACCCGCGCGATGCGCAACGCGCTCTTGCGTCCCAGGAGCTCTGTGAAGAGGTGCTCTATCGCGCCCTGGACGGCGATGCCGAGGAGCATGTTCGCCGCCGCCCACGCGACGACCTTGAATCGGTGCGCGGCCTTCGCGCGGCCCCCGCCCCGGCCGAGCCCGCGCGCGCCCTGCAGCTTGATGCTGCGCGACAGCGACGGGACCGCCACGTCGAAGGCGAGGAACAGCAGCGTCGGCAGCCAGTAGAAGAGCACCCGGACCACGGCCGTCCCCACCAGCTCGACCTTGACCGGCGGGTGCGACAGCAGCAGCGTCGACCACGTGATGTAGAAGAACAGCAGGTTCAGCGACGTCCCCCACGAGTTGTAGGACGTGAACAGCAGTGGCAGCGCTGACATTGAGAGGAGCGTGTCGAACATTGCGGCGGTGGTGGTGACGGGTGGTTACGCTGGTAATTGAGGATTCGAGCGGCGAGGGATGTTGGTCGGGGGTTCTTTCTGTCTTCTCGGCTCCGCTTCGATGGTGTTGTTTTTCTCCGCATCCGCCTGCTGGCAATGCAACGTGTCGACGACAGGGCCAGGGTCGCCGCCACATGCGTGGACAGCGTGACGTCCACAGGCTGCCTGTCCCAACCGGCTTTGCAGAACGACCTCGATACACGCAGGCAGTTAGCTATAGGGCAGCTGTAGAATTTGCACTTTTGGTTCCATCTGATTCTGCCGAAGTGGAAACGAGTTGTCGGGAGTCCTCGAAAGACGATGGCAAGATGCAGACTATATAGAGAGTATGGTGCGAACTCGGTTGGCAGGGCAACGCCATATATCTATGCGGGTTGGAACAGCAGCGGTTTCTTCGGCGACGAGTTCGTGCACTGACGGGCAAGGGCCCAGGGTACAAGGAATGTATTTAGTGCAGTCTTTTTTGAAGTTAAATGCACATGCCCGAATTTAGCAGCACATCTGGTCAGCAGTATGTAGTTGCGGTACCCGTATGAGTAGATGGGGATGAATGTCTACAGTGTGGCTGTCGGGCTGTGTGCATTCTGACATACCTTCACCAGCCCACCCATCTCATTCCACTCTGCATTCTGGTTTCCAACTCATGTCCACCGTTCTTTCCTCTGTGCAATCTCCTTGCTGCGTTCACTATATTTCCGGGAAGAGCGTGCTGCGTCTTTCACAAACATCTCGGCACTATTGATTTCCCATCCACCCGGGCCCCCACTTCCGTCAAGCTCTCGCCTGCTTCCAGTACTATCCGACTCTTGTCCGTCCGTCTTCTATTTTCTCCGCCTCTCATCCGCCTCCTGTTTCCTCCACCTCTCCGAGAGTACGCCTCCCGTACCACCAGTCTCTTTTGATCCACGCTTGGTTTCCGCTCGTGCTACCACCACTGTCGACTCGAGCCGGACAATTGCATTTATAGTTGTGCAGACTAAAGTGACAGGCGCGCAATACGGGACCAGACGTGGTGACGGGAACAGTTGCTAATGGTCAAGGCCGACTATGGCTAACGACAACAAGGTTTTTTCCGTGAATAAACATGCAAGACAGGCAGAAGGGCACCCTTGTGTATCTACAGTGAATGCAATCCTCACATCCAGAGCCTTCTTCACGCCGTGCAACCAGAGCCTTCCAGGCCTTAGTCGTTCCATAGTGGCGGCGGCGGTGTGCCATGAAACCCTCGATGGCTGCGGAAGCTTATCCCTCTGCAATCACTGCATTGTTGAGTGCCCCTACACATGTGTGTTTTTGTTTTGCTGCCCAGCGTGTGTTTCATTTGTTTTGTGGTCGGTTGCTGGACGCGGGGGAGGGGGAGGGGGAGCGATGGTCGGGCCGGATCGACACATCGAGAAAATTGAATCGGGGAAGCCTACCTCATTTTCTGACGCTGCGGCTTCGATGTAATACCGCAATTAGTGCAACTATCGCTTTCATTGTGCCGCATTAACGCGCATTTAGCATTGCATTTAGAGCCGCATTTAATGCCACATTTAAAGCGCATTCCTTGTACTCTGGGGGCGGGGATATCTACTCCACAGTGCCGTGGAGTTCCGCCCCCGATCTTTTCGTTCGCTGCTTCTCCGTGGGTCGCGCCCTCTTGTCCCCCTCAGCTCCCCACGTCAGGCCAACGTCCGCACCCCCCCGCGGGGAATTTTTTTATATTCATTAATCAGTCCCCCGCCGTGCCAGCACCGTCATGCACGCTCCCTCTGGGAGGTGATATCGCATGATCCACGCACAGGATGTCACTCATATTCCGACGGTAAAGGTTGTCGAATAATATCTCACTCGTTCTGCTTTGTCATGTGTAGAATCACGTCATACGTGTATTCAGACTTTTTTTTTCACTTTTTCAGCCTTTCTCTCCTAGACAATACAATACACGCAAGACTTCATCGTTCCATGAGCCCTCCATCATAATCTTGACAAAAGTGCCGTGATTCAAGGTTGCTTGCCCCAAGGTGCCAGCGTGCCAACCGCGGAAGTGGAACACCCGCAGTTGCCTGAGAGGGCCCACTCACCGTACAATGGCTACAAGTCCACGGACGCTCCCAGGAGATTCCGCCGGAACTCGCGAGGTGCACGCACCCTCACAACGATCACCTACGGACAGGAAAAACCTGGCAAAATGTACGCCGCCATGATCTATATAGGTCGAATGCGAGTAGGTTAAACAAAAAAAAAAAATCACAACGATCACAGCCTCTCACGTCGTCCGCCCCCACGCATGCCCACCGAGTGCCTCCTCGTGACAGGCCCGCAGGTGTTGCCATAGCGGGGCAGACCGCCGATCGCTCCGCACAACATCCGGCGTGCTCTATATATCTACCCACGCGGCCTTGCGCGGCTCTCCACGTATATGCACGCGAGGCCAAACGCAACAGCTATATATACAACTACAACTATAAACAACTACAGCAACAACAGAAGTCAACGGAGGATTCGCCGATTCCATGTGTCCATGTAGTGCCGGTGGCGACGGTACCTACCAGGACACAGGGAGAGATCCGCGGTTCATTCACCACGCCCTCCCCGCTTCCACCGCCACTACCAACTACGTACCCGACCTACTCGCCTACATACCACCGGATAGTACGCCTACGGCGCTCTGATATCGCTAACCATCGATCGTTGCTGAGGCACGTACACTACGAAATGGTTTTTTTGTGGTGTGTAGAACTCGACAGAGTTCTCTTTTTTTTTTGTTGCTGTTGCATGCCATCTGTATGCTTTGCCAGTGCACGTGACTAAGTACCTCTCCCCATATCTATGGCATCATAGCCGCGTAATGATAACCATCTTTTTTGTTTCTTCATTACTCGCATGCGACCAATTTCGATCATGGCGAGCATGCCTAGGTAGGATTGAAGTAGGGAAAGAAGAAACCACCACCTGGGCTGGGACGTCCTCAACCCCGCTTCATCGGGGGTCACTTTCTGTAGCTCCCTAGGCTCTCCCAGCCTCTGTATAACTCAGAGCAGACACAATTCTCTCGGCTTGGTTTAATTTCACCCCCCGGATCCGTACGCGGAGGCATCGTCCCTCAAAACCCTGAGTTTTGCATGTCTCCCCAGGACACAGGTGAGTTTTCATCTGACATCCGAGGACACTTGAAATTAACGACGTTCTATTGTCGGGCGAGTACTTCTCCAGGGGATGTGTTCAGGTTCCACCACTAAATCCCAGAAACGGGGTTCAGCTCAGAGGTATCACGCATCTTCCCTCGCCGAGAGGTACTCAAAGGTTCTGTCCTTGCCTTAACGCAACATTTTCCGCGAGAAGTCGTGGCTTCACGCGTCCACATGACGGGGATTCAGGTTTGTAGATACACCAAGCAAGAGGCTCTCTCGTCGGCACACGTCTCACTTGGCCACCGCTGGTCCTGGAAGTTTACCGCTGAGGCGAGTTTAGGGACGTCCCGGGTCCGTAATGATAACCATCACCTAGAGTATAACGACAGTTGCCTGGGATAGAGGTAGTCCACGCGGGTGACAGCACGCCACGCAATGCCCCACACGAGCACACAAAAGAATTACGTGTCGCCACAGTGGCAACGGTCCCTGTAGCGTACCAATTACGAATTATTCAGGAGAGCCTGCTGTTACTTATAGTACTAGGTATGTGCCTTTGCGACAGCTATATATGAGCGTAAGGTCCTATCTATTTGCATGTCAGGCAGCGCGGTGGGGCACAATCAGCAATCCGCCGTGGTGGTACCTACCCATTCTTCTCTCAAACGTGTGAGTGGGTGTGTCTCACAGTGCTTCGTCTGCTCCCCTGCCGCCGCGCGTCCCCGGCAGGCGTCTGAACAAGTCATGATCAAGCTTGGGGGGTTGCGTCCGGTGGCTCGTTGTTGCTCCCCTTTGCCCTCCGATCCCAAAAACTGCCGCTTGATGGACAACGCAGGGGAAGAACGTTTGGTGGTTCTGCGGCTCTCGCTTCTTTGCCACCGTTCCCATGCATAGATAGCTACTTGTTTATGGTTAGGATTGGCAATGGGAATCTCCACGCTCTCGACCGCTTTCTTCCAGTGCGCGCGCGCCTCGAAGCTCCAAGCCTTTTTGGCACAACAGCGATGTTGATTTGACCCGTTAGACCTCAGACAGTGGGTTGGATCTTTCTTTCACCCCCCCCAACGAAGGGCCTGTGTCTTTGAAGTCTTGAAAGGTGGAATCGCTGTCCCACAGCTATCGCGACGGAACCGTGATGACGGTTTCCGGCGCCATGTAGAGTACATATTTGGGCCTGCCTGTCACTGGTGGAAGGGTCCGCCGACAGCTAACACGGGTTGCTGGTAACTACAGTACGGGGGCGCCACTGGTAGGCGATATGCTGCAGCGGATCCCAAATTTGCTGGGTGGGGAGCGATGGAGGATGGCTGACATACATTGTTTTGGGCCGGAGGTTCCTTTTGGAGGAAGTTTTTACGTTTGGCATTGCGCGGCGCGCTGTCACTTGCGTGGACTGCCAAAAGTGGATCATGCTATCGGTTGCGGCCGAAAAGTGGCAAATGCCAAAAAAAAAAGAAATCATCACAAGAAAAAAATGCCCAACCCAAGAGATGCGCCGGAAACCGAACCCTGCTACTACCATGTATCTACCATCCACCAAGAGTCCTGTCCGCCAGAGCGAGCGAGAACCCTACACTAGATCCCCCCGTCTCGGCTTTTTTGCCAAAAAAAAACAAACCAATTAGCGTACTTAGTTCCATGCGTTCCTTCTATAGTTACTTTGTAGAGCGAAAAAAATCCGTCTCCAAAAAAAAGAAAAAGAAAATCCCTGTGAAAGATGCACCTCCCTCACCTGGCCCCGCCCCACAGCTCGAGGTATCTGGATAGGTCCATGTAAATACCTATTTCGTATCCGGCAAAAGCCCCTTGAACAACGCCTCGCACCACGTAAAATTATCCGCCGAGTCGTCGACCTTGGTAACGTTGACACTGGGGCCGAGATCCTTCAGCTCGGTCACGTCCGCCGGACTGGCGACATTCACGGTGACCGTCTGGCTCACCATGATTCCGGCGGAGGAGAAGGGGTCGTCGACGACGAGGTTCTTCTCGGACGACATGCTCGGACTCCGTGAGGACGGCGCCCCGGCGCGGAGCCGGTCGAGCGCGGGGAACGAGGAGGACTTCAGTGCCGCTGACTTCCAGATTCTGCCGGACCGGGAGCGGGAGCGCGCCCGAGTGGCGCGCGGCACCGGCTTCTTTCCGGAGAACTCGCGGTGCACCCGCCGCGCGTGCACTTGGTGCTCGGGACAGCCGGGGTAGGAGCGTTGCTGTGTGGAGTAGAACTGGAGGGGAGTAAACATCAGATTTTGGGAGGTGACGGTGAAGTGGGCAGGCGCCACCGTCTTGAAGACGATGAGCTGGGCTGCCGTCCCCGTCCCCGGCCGCGAAGGGTCTTCCTCCGACATGGCTGTTGGGAGGTATTGGGGATTCGCGTCGAGGACTGCATTGTTGAAAATTGGGTCCTTTAGCTGGAGGAGGAGGTGGGCCAGTGCGTCGTTAAACTGTTTTGAGAACGTTTCGGGCAGGCCTGCTCCGGCCGCGGCTTCTCGCAGTTCGTCACGGAGGACGGTGGTGAGATCGCCGGCGGTCTTGCCGTGGTATATCTGCAGGAAGCGGAAATGCGCCGGAGTGATGGCGTTTATCCCGAGAGAATGTGCGGGGAGTTTGCTCGATTCGCTCTGCTGCACCAAAATGTCGTAGCCGCCCATTCCGTCGGATTGCACCGCAAAAGCGCCCAGGTAAACACCAGGCGGGAGCAAGGCCTCCCGCTCCGGGGTGTATGTGGCCATCGTCGAGACGACCTTGACGACATCCTCCTTCGCCACTTGCATGGCCCGGGAGAGCACGTCGTGGACATTCGTCGGGGCGGTAAACCTGAAACCAAAGGTGGCCAACCTTGCGGCCTCAACTTTGTCGACATTATTGACCAGGAACAGAACTTTTCCTCGGCCACGCTGCCGCCTTCCGATCTCGGGGTCAAGCTTTGATATCAAGCTCGCTCCACATGGGCTCTGGCCGGTTATCAACATCTCCTCGTAAAGCACCCCCACGGACTGCAATGGCTGATGTGTGGCATCGGCGAGGTCCTTGGCCGCAACGCAGAACATCTCGCGGAAGAGAACCGAATAGTCTTCGGAATAGTTATGACCCTCCCGCGCTCCTTCCGTGATCGACCTGAGGTGCCGGCGCATGCCGGGGAGAAGGTCGACTACCACCCGCCAGTTTCGTGATGTGCGGTAGATCCAGTGGAATACCTCGTGTCGTTTTCCAAAGTTCTCCTCGAACGACTGCCAAACATCAGCGCCAACACTTGAGCTACGGGACGGACGGTACATACCCGCTCAGAGAAGGTATCTGTGATCGTCTTCGAGGGAAGTGTTCCATCGGGCAGGACCATCAGCTTTCCCTCCGCAAAGACCGCAGAAGCCAGTACGATCTTCTGTGCCCTCTTGCTCTGATTTCTCCTGTTCCTCCCCGCAACCAGCGCGAAACCCAATAGTCCGACGCAGCTGAAGACTGACTAACCGCGACACAGGGAATCAGCAATTGGTGGAGGATGTGCTTCAGAAAGGCCAGGAGGTCTCACCAGCGCAACGACGATTATCACAACCCATTGGCGAGACGATTGCGAAGCGTTATTGGGTCGCTCACGATTAAACACGAAAGTGGTCCCCAAGCTGGCTGTCCAGTGCATCCCCGACACTGCCAGGGCGAGGAGGAAGGCAAGTAGCACCCGCTTCCACCATGAGTTTGTAAAATTCTTACGCACGACGAAGAACAACATCAACGCAACGTTCGTGGCGACGATAGCGATCACCACCGATGCCACGACATTTATGGTGCTGTAGACCGGCTCGAAATTATCGATCGCTTTGTCGCCGAGATAGTGCATTCCGCAGATACTGAAAGCCAATCAACTCTCCGTTAGCACACGTCGTGCTCCACCACCCCGCGGTCGAAAATTCTGCTCACTTACCTGGAGCCTGCAAATAACCCCCCGAGCCCGACACGAAGTTTCTGCACCTCGTCGGCTCCCGAGCCGGCGAGCCAATACGCCCCCAGAAGCACGACGACCGGGACGAAGAACGAAACGATGGTGAATGTGGTGTCGTACGTGAGTTGTAATTCGGGCTCGCCATTGTAGAGCACAGTCGCACGGTTTCCGATCTAGACGACGACCGATTAGAGGGGATCTCCTACCGACGCCGAGGCGAGACGAACAGAACGGAACGGGGCGGGTGCGAGTTGGATCGTGGGACAGGGACAGAAGGGGGAGAAAGGCTGTCATACAAAATGCATCGACCAGATGGCTACATAGCCATACCCAGAGCCAGTCAGTTTCCGACAACCCACAACCACACCGAGCGAAGACACTCACCAATGCCACCCATCGTCACACTGCTGCCAAACAAGAGATACCAGTTGTACAGACCTCGCCCCGACGTTCGCAGCTGCAGCAGCTCGAGCGTCGACAGCGAGCCGATGAGCGACACGAAATACGAGAGCGCAACATAGCCAGCATCGAGGCGACGCGGAGCAAACTTCGCAACGTCCATGATATCGTCCGTAGTCACGACCATTCTGACAGTGGGCGCATGGGCGCTATGTATATGTACCACTTTGCAGTGAGGGAGGGATCTGTTCTCGGATTCCGGCTATCGCAGTGCGTGCGAACAGGAGCTAACCCGCTCGACAGATACCGCACCTTGCCGATGGATATCAGCCAGTAGTGGTGCTCGCCGAGCCTGCTCCACAGGTAGAAAGAAGACTCTGCACACACCGGCGTACGGGGCGATGGATCGGGGGGTCCGGTACGTCACGGCCTAGCGGCAGAACAGAAAGGCAAGCGTGCCAGGACTGGAGGGGCGGTCGGCTGTGGGATCTGGGACCGGAGGCAGGCCCAGTGGAGGTCGAGGGGCGAACTCGTTTTTGTACCGGTCCCTTTCGCCCTTCCTTCGCCTCCCTCCAGTGTTTCTTTTGCGGCCAAGAGATTTTTAATCTGCGCGCATACGCCAATCCGAGATTCCTGCCGGTGCTGCGAAGGCTGAGAGGTATGGGAACGTTTATTGCGCACTTAGCAACCGCTCTATCGATTGGCTGCTGCTCCCGCCGGCGTCGGCATGGATGCACTGCTCCGCGGCAGCGGTACCACCTACCACAAGTCCTGCAGCACACTGCAAGGCCTGGCGGCCGTCGTCTCGCAAACCCCCACCAGGCCACGAGGGGCTCCAAAGCGATGCATGCGGAATCTCGACTACGGCGGTGCACTACGCAACGCTCGCTGGTGGAGTAGACACAGATCTGTAGACTACCTTCCATCCCCGCCAGTACGTTCTGACGTGATTGCTAACCTCCGCAGCACCGTTTGGATCGGTCGACGGCAAAGGAGAATTCAGCAGATGCTCGCTCTCCACCTTCCGCATTCTCCGTGCAAGCAGTAAAATCCATGGGAAGAAAACCTGTGCGGAGGGGGGGGGCCGGGGGGGGGGGGGGGGTGAACGAGCCATGCAGACGACATGGGATACTGAGGAAAACGAGCTGAGGAAATCGAGTTTACCGCCTCGATGCGCGAGGTACATGCTCCATTGGGCGACCAGAAGGGCAGGGATCGATGGAGTTCCTGGTGAACGCAGTGCCCCAACCACTCGCTCCCAGTCCAATAGTCTCGACCGGCTGGGGCTGGGCTGGCTGGGCGGAGGCCGAGACGGGCGCTTTCTTCACGGGATTGGTTCAATGCCCTCGTATCTGGGGAAAAAGCCACTTACGTTAAGGGAGACTCACGTTCAAATCTTTGTCACATAACGTTGCAAGGCAGTGGCAGGGGCGACTAATAATCATGCAGGTACATAGGGTATACCTATGCTCTATATACATACATTCAGTGTCTGTATTCCGTATGCCGGTGGCGGTGGCTTACCGTTACAATTAACTACATGCCAGCTCCACCCCAAAAGGGAGGAGAGATAAACAGGAAGGAAGATGTACTTACTTAGTTTAACTCCCGGCGGGTTTTTATTTTTATTTTTAAATTTATCTACCGCATATGGTTGGGGACACCCTAGCACCATTCATTTGGCGGGTGACTAAGTGACGAGTGATGATTGATGACACCGATTAATTGATGAAACTTCATGTGAGATGTAGCGGATGCGAGGTTCGCGTCCATATCAAGCTGAATTCCGCCGCTAATTCAGCGTGCTTCTACACGTAGAGAATCCAATACCACCACAACCATCGCCGGGACGTACCTTTCAACGGTACCATCGCTTAGCCGATTCAGACAACTTTACGCCATTGCCAAGAAGCACTCCGGTAGGACATTCTATTTTTTTGGTTTATTGACTAGCACTCGTACTGCCCAAACCGGCTTGGCTCTGCTCCGGACATGGCTAGTGCACTTGCTAGTGTGGGCACTAGGGCGACTCTCATCTTTGGCCGCCACACTTTAATTCGCCACGCCTTTTATTTATTTTTGGGCATTGACCGGCCCGGCCTACCCTCGATGCTGCTCTGTTGCCGTCTAATCTTCTTTTTAATTTAGATGTGGCGGAGGAGAAAAGCCGGGTTGAAAATGTGGTCGAAAAGGTGTCGATTAAAGGCGTCCCTATTTTTCTCTTTCCAGGCGACTGCGCGGTGCGGTTGCAGGTACGGAGTCCTCCACCCAAGTGCCTAGAGAGCGACTCCTCCTCCTCCTCATTCACCTCCCCGGGGCATACGGGAAGGGTGGCGATCGAGAGGGAGGTTGCACTGGACAATGTATGGATATCTAGAGTATCTATCTGCAGGAGCGATGGCGGAGAATCAAGACGAAACGCGGCGTCTACCAATCCCCTGCGCAGATCGTGCTTCCTGTTGCCCCCGCCCAGCCTACCCAGATAGGGATCCCCCCACTCGTAGCTGGAAGGCGACCGGCGCCCCGGTAAAGACGATCGGAAAATCGAAGCTCTTGGGGCATCGCGGGCACACCATGGAGGAGGGTGTTTCCAGGAGTTCATTGAACGGGACGATCGGAGGCGCACGTGGATCGGGGTACCCGGACTATTCAAGGTCATGCAAAGTGTAGAGTATCTTCGCTCACATAAAAAACGGACGGAACGGACAGTTCGCATTCGTAACAATCCTCAGGATCTCTGGCGGAAGTATCCGTCACCCACTGCCGAGAAAAAATAAAGGAGAACGACGGAAGCGAGGATTCGCCGGACCCCACGGAGCAGGAGATATGGAGGGTGTTTAAACTGAAAAACCAACGAAAATGCATTGCATGCGATCTCGACTTCGGCATTTACCCAACCAATTATCGCCGCGGATTGGCGAAGCGAACAGGATTACCCTTCGGGAAGCATCATGCCCGCGCTAACTGCAGTCGGTACGGATTTCTAAGTGCCTATCTAGCAGGTGTGTACTCTCTGCATAAGTACTCTACAACATACACATTGGTCGGTGAGTATCCCGGATCACGGCCCGTGGCGGCGGTGGCTCCGGGGGCTGGACCTCACCGGAGAAACCCTCTGGCGTGGGTTCAGCTGCAGAGATACGTATTATTCTGTGCAAGCCTTTTACGCCAAGGTGAAGCTGAAGACCGAGACTCGCACCAGCAGCTAAAAGCACATCCCCATAGGGAGAGTTATCATCTTACTTATCCGCACGCATCTCTCCTGACTGACAACCGTCAAGTGTGTGCGACAATGCCGTCCGAGTTGTCCACGAAATACCTAGCTGAACCTACGTACGGATTCCTGGAGTTATGCATCACCGCCCCTCAATTCTCCGGCCTCGTCAATGTCATGCACATATAGAGGTACATTCCGCCTTGCACACATGCCGAAGCGACGGGTGCTTCTGGAGACCGATATATTTCCCCGATCCGGGCACGCGTTAACTATACAGTGGCAAAAATAATTTAATTCTTTGCGAATAGGTCCGAGTTCCGTCCCTGGGGTGCGTTTCAAGGCAAGTATCTCCCCACGGTTATATCCCGTTCATCTGCCCCTTGTCCTTGGTATGGCATGCAAAGTAGCATTATTGATTGGTGACCGCAGCTCCAGTTCTACGAGTGATGCTGGAGGGATTTCCATTGTCTCACCAGGAGTTCCCACATTCACACACGCTTACATAATCCGGCCCCAAATTGTTCCCGCGATCTCCAACTAGTATTCACCTAACCACACCCAGACACAGTGCCCATACGTGCGGATAGAACCAACCAGAGGTATGTATCCACAGCCGAGCAGCCCGCGCCATGTGTGCCGCGATGGCTCGGTGTCTGTGTCTGTAGGCTGCGATCGCCGAGCTCACCGCCCATGGGCGCGGGAAGATGTGTGGGTTCTTTGGGTCCAGTCCTCACGCGTTCAACACTCCTGCTCACCATCGGCTAGTGCTCAGGATTCTTCACGCTCCAGACTCGATACTCTAGACACTGCAAGCTGGCCCCTCCAGGCTCCTCCCGCCTTGCTCGGTTATTTGGCGTCCCAGGTAGATAGTGCAACCACGTTCAACTATCCATCCCCGCATCCCCATCACTGACGCTGTATATCTATAGGCTGGTGGTTGCATCACCGTCAGAACCCGGAAATCCTACACACAGATAGTTATCTGCCGGCTTCGAAGCTGAGGTCGGAAGCGGTAACCAAGGGAGGAGGGATCTCGAGGCTTGAAGAGCTGCTCCACTCCGCTGCACTCTCGCCATCTACTACCTATCTATGTATGTGCCCTTTGGGCGTTGCCACACAGTATCGCAGGCTTGGGTTCGATTTTTCGTCGATGAAAAACCAAAAACCAGATGAGCTGATGTGGAAATCTGGCCTCGATCGTGTATACCGTTACGACTGCTGCTGTTGCTATTACTACTGCTATCTACTATGTACAGCCGAAGCTCGCTAAGGAATACGTTATATAGGAACAATTACTCTAGAAGAATGGGCCCTGGTCCTGGCGGTTTTTGTATGGGAAACTAATAATATTTCGACTAGAAGAATATTTTTGATGGAGCGAGTGTTAGGAGAAAGAAATCTGTTCGCGCAGAGAAGACTTTCAGGTGTCGTAGAAGCACCGTATCCACCCTCCCCATCCACCAAGATCATGTCGTTTAATAGGGTCCACGGTCCCGGCCAGAAGAGTTGGAATGATGGAGAAAGGAGGGAGATATGTGACTAAGTATGCAGCAGTGTTCGCGAAACTTCTCGGCGTAAAGACAAAGCGGCTTCAGATAAAACTGATGGAATCGGGGCCAGTTATACTGGGATGGGAGGGTGCAGAGTGACTTGTACGGCGGAAGAGCCAAATTCGCAACAGAAGAAATGCGTCCATAGCAGTCACAAGAAATCACAACATACAAGACTACCTCCTCGCGGTCCCATGCTAGTCTCATAGAGAGCTTCGACTGTGTTGCTACTACATGCCAACCACTAGGTAAGCTTCCAATAAACGCTCTAGACGCTCCAGGTAACTGCACTAGCCAGTAACTAGCACTGTACCACAGCGTCGGCGAGCCGGCCGATGGCCCATCAATTTCCATCACTATGTAGCTACACGCTTTTAGATGATGATGGTGATGATTCGTTGATCGCATACGACCCTGTCGGGTCATGGCGATATTATACAGTCCTGTCCCGTTCGCCGTCCGCCACGACCTCTCACAGTCCACTGGCGGCCCGCGGCAATTCCCCTTGCCCCCTCCTGGCCCTTCCCAAGGGAAAAAGGAAAGAGAAGAATAAGAAGTAACGACAGGTAACTCGTATCTCGACCCAAGGAAAGGACAAAGGAAAGGACTTCCTTACTCCCTTCTCCTTCTCCTCCCCCTCGTTCGCGCCCCTCTTGCCTTCCAGTTCCTCATCCTCCTCCTCGTCCTTGCTTCCGTGCTCCTCAGCCCCTCCGTCCCCATCTTCGGTTGGTTCCTCACCCGGTTTCGGAGGCACTGCTCTAGGTCCCACCCTACTCCCCACCCTGGTGGTGCGCGGGAAGTCTAGGTTTGACTGGGTGCACCGCTCGTCCGCGAGGAGGTCTCGGATCTTGAAGCGATTCTTCCCTTTTCCGGTAGCTCTTCGAACCTCTACCCACAGAGTTTTTTTCTGCTCCGATTTCCATTGCTTGCAATCTTTGAATAGGTGGTTCCGTGTCTGTGTCTTGTACTGACACCGCCCACATGCCGCCGTGATCGCGTTCTTCGTCCATTTCAGGTATTGCCCAGTGCGGCAGTGCCCCGCTCTGAGTTGATGGAATCGCTCCGCCAGCCACTGTTGTGTTCTGGCGCATCTCTCCTGGCATTCTGTATCTTTTCCTCCTGATCCTCCCCTCCGATCAGCTCCTCACTTCCTCCCACTTCTTCTCTGCAATCTCGCGTCTAATGTTAGCTAGGGACCTAGGAAGCGGCATCCGTCGTCTCCCATATCGATCCGTGTAGCCCATCCATTCCGCCCCTCGTGCATTCGGTTCCTCTGCTGTTAGTCTCGCCTCCTCGTCTGCCTTACCCCCTCATGTGCCGGGCACCATCGCACTTCGATGCTAATGTCCGGTCTCGCTGCTCTTAGCTGCGCTACCAATTTCCTCGCTTTTAGGGCGTACTGCTGGCCCGGGCCCGGTTCGTCTGACGTGATCCTTGATCTGACACATGGGGGGCGAATCGATAGTACCAACCAGCTCCCGACGAGTGACAAACTGTGGAGAAAGAGAGAGAGATGAAGGATAATCAGGTGAGCGCAGAGGCGACAGGACGGCGCGCCGACCGGGCGGCAGCAGGCGGGAGGGTACATACGTACGTGTGTTAGGCGCACGGCCATCTGCTACGGAAGAGTCGGATCATCCGTGGGATGATGATGATGGTTCATTGATCGCATGCGACCCTATTGGATCATGGCGATATTATGTACAGTTCTTTCCTGTTCACCGTCCGCCGCGACCTTGTACAGTCCGCTGGTGGCCCACGGCAACTCCCCCCGCCCCCGCCTGGCCCTTCCCATAGTAAACGAAAAGAAAGGAAAATAAAAATAAAAAGGGCTAATCGAGTGCCAGTGAGAGTGAACCAATGAAAGCCTCTACCATCCCCTGATCCCTTTCACTCCTCGTCCTCTGCAACCCTCTCTTGGTCCTCGGTTTCTTCCCCACCCTCTTTCCTGTCCTTGTCTTTCTTCCGCGCCCTCCCCTTCTTCGGGCCCACCCTGCTCCCCACCTTCGTGGTACGCAAGAAGGTCAAGATCGCACTGGTGCATCGCTCATGTGCAAGCAGGTCCCGGATCGTGAAGCGGTCACTCCCTTTCCCGGTCTCCTTCCGCACCTCCCTCCACAGGGTCTTCTGCTGCGGTTTCCATCGTCTGCATTCCTTGAACAGGTGGTTCCGCGTCTGTCTCTTACACTGGCACCACCCGCATGCCGCGGCCTCTCCGGCATCCCGTACTTCTTCTTCTTGATCCTTTTCTCTGACCAGTCCCGCGCCTCATCCCACTTCTCCTCCGCGACCTCCCTTCTAATGTTGGCAATAGACCTGGGAAGAGGGGATCATCCGTGGGAGCTATGCGTGTACAAGTGGGCAGGGAAGCGGGCGAGTGATGCGGCGCGGCCAAGTGGCGGCTCACGCCGTGAGACCGTCTCGGGGACTCCCAGCCCAGCCACCCCCTATCGCAGCCTCCTCTGCGTGGAAACAGACTACGGACGGGGAAGGCGACATCGCCGGCATCACGGTAGGCACAGACCCTGTGTCCGCATGCGTGTACTGCGTGTGCCTACATCGACAACTAGAGCTTTCCCCACAGCGGTCGACGCCGCCAGAGACCGCAGCGTACGGTGTTCGCCGGAGATTAGGCGTTTGCCTTCTCTATGTAGGAGACTGAATCGCAGTACTCCTCCCTAGTTACTGGCCGCTGGGCGGGCTGCGTGGGTTTTTTTGTGTCTCTACTCTACATACAGATATACTGGCCTCCAAGGTGGCATCGACGCCGCATGGACGGGAGGATTTCAGCTACCTACGTACTTGTACAAGAGCGGATGTCCGCGGGCCGTGGCTCACTGTTTACCATCACGGCTTTACTCCACGCACGACAGAGGATAAGAATATCGTCGTTAGATTCCGTCCGCAATCCAAACAAAAGAAATCTGCCGTCCTCCGCGGTATACTGTTACCTCATTTAACAGCACAGCACAGCACACAACACTCCTACCAAAGCAGCAAAGCAAAAAAATAAATATATATATCGAAAAGTAAACTCATCAGTACCTAGGTCAATCAATACTGCTGCAGCCCGCTCCACCAGAAAACCAAACATAAAAAGAAAAACGTCCACGCATCAAAATAAGACGAGAAAAAAAAACCTACTCGCCCGCACCGAGAATCTCATTATACCACTCTCCATAAACGCCCATATCGATCTGCCTCCAAATAGAGACCCTCTCGACCGCTCCACCGAGCTCGCTGATCCACTCGCCGACGCCCCATCCGGTGAGAACCTCGCCGGCCGAGGCGGCAAGTCTCACTTTGTCCTGGCTGTTGGTGGCGAGGAGCCGTTCCTTGACGAATCCCCTCACGCGGTTGGCGACGACTCGGACTACGGGATCGGCCGTTCCGCGCTCGAGGATCCGGGTGACTGCGCTACGCACCGCGACGAGGGTATGCGCCGGGACAGCGGCGGTTTCGTTGACGAAGTTCCGAACGCCGTCGGCTATCTCGGTAGTGGAGGTGGAGCTCCTGAGGAGAGTTCCCACGAAGGTCGAAATTTCCTTCCAGGAGCTGCGAACGTCACGTCGGAGGAGCGTCTTGACAGTTAGGACTATGGCGCCGCCGAGGATGGCGGCGCGTAGGGTCTCGCGTATGTCGCGGATGCGTGGGTGGTCTAGGTGGAAGGTCTCAGGGATGGAGGAGGTGCTGAGAGTCTCCAGGCCGAAGAGGAGGTTGAGGAATGCGTGGACGTGGATTTCGTTTGCGGGGGTGCCCTCGGGCAGTTGCGACTTGGCGGCCAGCAGCCATTGCCTGGTTTTGTCGAGGGTTGTACGCCCAGCTTCCAAGTCGGCGGCAAACAGTCGGCGCTCGTAAGGGATTGCCTCTGGGATTACTTGAGGCGCGGAGATCATGAGAAGGAAATTGGCGTGATCGAGCTGCATGGCCTCTAGAACGTCCAGTAGTTTCTGGAGCCGAGATACGTAGTCGCTGGTGTCTTCGACGAGGGCTTTGACATCCTCGTCACGAGCCGGAGAGCAAATCTTCGGGAGCAGGTTGAGGACATACGAAAGCAGCTTCTCGTGGTCGTAGAAACCATTGTGGCATTGCTGCCGGATGAGTTCAATGTCCATCGACTCCGCTACGGCACGGTGCAGCGAGCCCTTCGAATCCAGTAGACGAAGTAGCTTCCCGCGCACGGTCTCAGCGAGAGAGGGGATCCACTTCTCGAGGCGCCCTTCGGCGATGTCCTGGCGCATGGCAGCCCAGAAGGCAGCCCTGGCCGTTTCCTCGACCATCGACTCCAGCTTGTTTCGTTTCCGAGGCTGTAACCGAAAGTCTTTGTCCAAGGCCAATTCGTGAATGATCTGTCGATTCGACTGCATTCCGTCGTCACCGCTAGCAATGTTGTGAAAGTCGACCCGAGGTTGAGCCCGCCGAACCGGTGCAGGCGGTTCCGGCTTAATGGTAGGCGGTACGACGGCCGGAGCAGGCACTGCTGTCGACACAGTAGTGGCATCGGACGAAGGCACTTCTCGAGGCTTGGTATCCCTTCTCTCTTTCTTGGGCAGTCTGTTCCTTCTGGAGTCTCTGACGGCGGTCCGGATCAGGTCGCGGGTTCTGTCCCCAGCCAACCGGCGGATGCGAACAAGGAGCATGAGTTGGTTCTCACGGATTCCCTCCTTGAAATCCTCCGCGACTCCTCCGGTGGTGTCATCCTTGACCTTTTGCCAGATGAGATCCAGCTCAGCGTACTGTGCGACCATGGTCTCGATGAAGATCTTCGAATCACGGGACTTCCACGTGTCAAACGCTGTGCTGAACTCGCTCCAGGCATTGTAAAGCGCATCGGGCGGCGGAAATGTTTGCGACGACAAGAACGATTCGAAAGTGATCAGGAGATCCCTTGACCTCTCGATCAATTCCTATCCACAAGTTAGCGAGGACATTCTGCAGTTAAGCAGACTCCAAATGCTCACCTTTTCCTTCGCTCCGTCATTGCTCAGTACCTCACTGGGATGGCCGAGGATCAGATAAGAGCTCAGAAACGTCCTGCAGCACTTCTCCAGTGCACCCTCAACGCCCTCGATGCCCTCGAGCAAGCCACACCTCATCAGCAACTTCGATGTAGCCCTGAGCACCTCGTCGTCCTGAAATCTGGTCGAAACGGTGATGAAATCGGCATCCCTCACACTCTCGATTGTCAACCCGAGCGCCACATAATCAGCCACGATCTTCTTATCCCTCGCAATCCTCCACGCCGACTGAATCCTTCTCGCAGCCTGCACTTTCTTAGACTCGGTGACATTCTTCGCTTCCACCTTCACCTCCACCTTCTCGGCGGCATCCTCTCCTTTGCTTCCACGCTCTTTCCTCCTGCGTCCGCGCTCCCTCAACGCCATATCTCGCCGTCGTTGGGCCTCCTTCATCCTCTCCTCGAAGCTCTCCTTGAGGGCCTCGCTCTCCTTCTCCCTCCTCTCCCTCATTTCCGTGGCCATTCTCTTCGCCTTCGCGACCTCACTCGCGCACGCGCCGGCGATCTTGGCGAGTATTGCGTCTCGCGAGTCCTGAGCAGCACGCATACTCGCTTGCAGGGCCATGAGCCGCTCCGACACGGCCTCGTGACTGCCGTCGGCCCGGGACCGCCGCACTTTCTCGACGTGCTGAGCCCGCGCACGCAGGAGGGACTTGCGCGCCTCGAGCAGCGTTTGGCGCCGGGTTGTGGCCAGGTGGGAGGCCGTCAGCTGCGTCTGGTTGTTGACGGCCGGGGATAGCGTCCCGGTGCGTCGGCGGCGCCGCGAGAATCGGGCGGCGATGTGGGGAGGTGGGTTCCATTGCGGGGGAGAGTCGGGCGGGAAATCGGTGTCTTCGGGGAGGGTCATTGTGGTTGTTGTAAGCGATCCTTTTTCTTCGGTGGTTGGAGGAGAGAGCGTGGGGCTGTGGGGTGATCCGGATGGTCTGGGTTTATTTTGCAGTTAGTTGTTATCTTTCCACCGTATTCGACTAGTATGAAGTGGAAGCGAAGAGTTTGGTCTATCGACCTATCGAGGAAGAGCGGGGAGAAGGAACAAGAATGAGAAGTTGAGGGGGAGGGGGGGGAGGGGAGGGGGAGGGGAGGGAAGCAGCTCGAATGAAGGGCCCGAGAGTAGCGAGGTCATGAGTCGAGACGAAACAGTAGACGACGCGACGGGTATCTGTAGCAGCCTATTATCGATCAGGCGCTACGAGCAAAGCGGAATAGATCCGCGCACTCACACACTTCTCGAAGCATCTAGATAGACACACCGTACGGTGCTCATGAGAACATTGTTTCCATCTCTGCGGATGACATGATAGCTCTTTCTTCTGGTCAGAAGCTGTCCTGTCTCTCCGGTGACGAAGCTGCGTGATGAGACCTGGAGCTGCTGCCAATCTGCGCCGTCACGCAGCTGCTTAGGTATGTACTCTACAGTACGTGCTTATGTAGGTACCTTGTACCCAACTAGAACTTTGCCATCTCAGTCACAGTGCGCCACCAACTGCATGTGCGAAACTGCACCTGTTGCATCCGAGCAGGGGATGTATGTATGTATCTGGATAGCCTGCGATCACGCTGCCCCCAACCCGGCTGTTGACAGTTGAGAACTGCCCTCCGCACCGGTCTCTACATACCAAGCGACCAAACCGCTGCCTGCTCCCCCGTCTGCCCCCGCCCCCGCCCCCGCCCCCAGTCTGCTGCCCCGCCCAACCAACCAACCAACCAGAGCATGGACGCAGCACAGCTGGCCACACGCGCGACAACCGCGTTATCGACGCTAACCTCAACGCTATCGGAACTCGAAGCGCAGCAAGCGGCATTGCTGCAGTCGATGACCCTGACGCAGACGACGCTGCAGTCGCTCCCGTGCTACGGCGCCGTCGCGCCGACGCTCGCGCAGATCCCGACGTACTCGGCCAAGCTGGCGAGGCTGAAACGGCTCATGGCACTACAGCAGCAGGAGCTCGAGGCGCTCAAGCGCCGCGCCCTCGAGGTGGGCAAGAGGCGGAGGGAGCATCTCGCCAGGCTCAGGGAGAGGGAGAGGGAGGAGATGGAGATGGACCGCGGAGTGCTCAGGGCTAGGGTCGTCGGTGAGGGGACGCCGAGAGCGGGCACGCCTGTGAGCGCGGAGATGCAGGAGGAAAGTGGGAATGCGGGGGCTTCGTCGGCGGCCGGGAGGGCCACACCGATGCCGGTGCAGGCGGTGAGGGTGGTCAAGAAGAAGAAGAAGGCGAGGAAGGTGGATATTCAGTAGATTCGGCTTCGGCAATAAATATACTCTGCGTATTCTTCTGGTGGCGCCCTTTCTTCAGATACAATATCTCGCAAATATCAAATCAACATTTCCTCCGATCTCTCCCATGAAAACTCCCTGTTTCAACCATGGATTGGCTGACTCTCATCCGCATCGTTTGCCCGCATCAGGGCCTCCCGAAACATATCTTCCGCCGCCTTACCCGTCAGCAAACTGTATGGGCCCGCCCCCACCAGCGGGCCTTGTTGCTCTACCTCCGGGGGCGTATCCCACCCCGCTACGTCGTCATCGGTATCCCATAACCGACACACCTCGTCCTCCTCGCCTTCCTTGCTTCCCTCATCGCTGACCCAAAATTGCCAGCTGTAATCACCCGAATCGTCAAGCAACATATCCCCCCCCTCCTCCTCCTCCTGCCACATAGAGGCGCCATCCCAAACCATCATCTCCAACTTCTCACCCGTATGAACATGGTGCAATACGCACGCCCACAACTGTGCTTTCACTCTTTCCTCCACTTCTTTTTTCCCTTCGCTGTTTTCACTGCACGGGGAGCCCGCCAATACGCCTGCAATTACATCCACTTCATCCCCCCTACTTTGCCACTTCTTCACCAGCCCTGGCGTCCCGAGGACTGGAGCGGCCTCCGCCAGGTCCTTCCCCCAAATGCCTCTGAGCCCCTGATCCACTAGTCCGATCACAGTCCTTCTTGTCGGCCGTCCCTCGCCGGAGAAAAGGAAGTTGACGCACAGCCGCGGGATAAACGCGTGCGGCAGTAGGGTCGGGAGGAGGGCCTCAACCGAGTTTCCGATTGCGCGCGAGAGCGCTAGGTGGATTACCGAAGGCGCTGGAGGGGTGCGGCTGTAGATGGAAAGCGCGGGGATCAGGTCGAGCTGTTCCCACATCTGGCGCACGTATTAGCGGAGCGGAAAGGAGGCCGGGAATGGGGATGGGTACGGGTACTTGCGCTAGGATTCGACCTAGGCACTCGAGAGATACGACACTGTTGGATGTGACGTGGCTCAGCGTTGCGGAGATGTGAAATCCATTCCCACGGAGCAGCAGAAGCTGCGCTGTATCGAGCTGCTGGGATGGGGGCTGCCAGACTTCGATTGTCGCCATGACGGATAAACGGAAACCGAGCGTGCTGTCGGTATAGGTGCGGGGTGGGTGGGAGATAAACGATATCGTCGGTGCCATTGGTGCAGCATGGGGAGAGTGTGGCGGACGAGTGGGCCCGAGACCCGAGCTGTCTGGTACCTCCTGCGTCGAGCGGGAGAGCATCTGTCCACCCCCGTAGGCGGTCTCGGTGCCCGTGTGTTCGTGGTTACCGAAGCTGGAAGGAATAGTAGCGGATGTAGATAGCGGAGGTCCGATCGGTTCGTGCTATACAGACAGAGTGTGTTGAAAGCATGGAGGGGACCTAGTGGTAGGAACGGTCCGCCGCAGCGGGACTGCTCTGCGAGTGACGATTTGTGCGCAACACGACTGCGGCCACACCACCTGCACACGACCGCACGGGGACATGGTCCATTTGCACTCTACCGAATCCGGATGCGTGGAGGGAGTGCATCGCCGAAAGCGGACGGGCGAGAAGGGACGACAAGCCGGAGCACCGTTGCACAGAGCGAAGCGGGGCCTCGGGACTGGAGACCGTCCAGCCGCTCCCCATCGAGATCCAGCTCCAGCTCCACAGCCCGTTACCCGCTGCATGCCAGGCTTCGTGCCACATCGCTATCTCGACCAATGGCTTGTGCGCTCCCCTCGTCCGCGCGCAGATACGCACGCAGGCCAGAGCCCCCCTCCGTTGCATCTAGATTCTACGGTTCTTCGCAGCACTTGGGATCCCGATCCAACCGCAACCTGCGGCAAGCGTCCTTACTTCCTGTCACAACAAACCGAGCGTTTCTTTGTTCTGGGGAAGAACTTACATGTCACCCGCGCTTGAGGCAGTGGAGATGCCCGCGTGGACCTGGACAGTACCCACAAGCACTCTGCCTTTCTCAATATTAACACGATACATATTGTAGTATAACGCCTTGCCTAATCGAAAGCTTCAGGTGCGCTTGTAAGAAAGCCTCGGCCGCCCAAGAGTGTAAGCACATACGATCATGATATCGCCGGGATGGGGGTGGGGCTGCCCGTGGTGGGAGGGCAGCGTCCGAATACACGCCCGGTGTCCCCCTCCCCCAGCGGTAGCCGTAGTCTGTCTATCCTCCATCTAAATTAGGTACAGTAACAAAAAAGGGGGGTAATTCGGTCCGGCAGCAGTGCTAGATTAGTGCTACATCGAGTGACAATACGCGTTTTTGTCTAACTGCTGCCTTGCTACTGTCGGCAAAAGCAGTATTACAAGTCATACGTACTAACTGGTCAACACGTATCAAAATCGATATTGGTGTGATCGTGCTCCGACCTCAGCGTCCGATGTGGGTTGGAACGGCACCCACTTCCAATACTAGCATGAAAAAATGGGAAGTTTTTTTTTCTGCCTCCTTTTTTTCTTTTTCTTTTTCTTTTCCCTTTTTGTCCTTTTTGATTTCTTTTTTTAATTCTAACCCTTTAATTTTTTTTTTCTAGGAAAGTCACGATACGAGCGAGATTTGAACACGGATTCTATATAAGAAATCACGATGTTTTGTACCACTAAGCTAAAAAATTCTGTCTACGATGGCCGAACAAAGCTTTGGCAATCGTAGTCTCAGCCGCGACGAGGCTCTTCCCGTTTATCCACAGAGTAAGCGGACGGGTCCTCCTATCCACCGGCATTAATCGCACAGCGCCAAAGCCGTTTCTCGTGGCCTGTGTAGGACATCAATAGTCGTGCTCTCCAGAAGATGCTCCACGTGTTTTTTTTCCAGTAATCTCTGACGTGTGGTAGGGCAGTTTGTCGCGCAGTGCGCTCTGGTATTGGGAGATTAGAGCACCAACGGCAAGCAGCTAAGGAATGGTGTTGGAATGGTATCTGGTATACGATCCATGCCATCTGGGTGCCGCGCATCGTTATGGTACTCGGTTCTTGTGGGATACAAAGCAGGTGTTTTCGATACTGCATTCTAAAGGTATGTGCTTGGGTGCTCTAATTAAGGATCCCTCTTCACTGACAATCCATACGCATCGGCTTACAATGACGTACAACCTACGGTATCATTTCCGGTAGGAATTTACCCGGACACAGGAGTCAAGCTCGATGCGAATCCACGCTTGATGATGCACGAATACGTTGCTACATGGAATGCCGAATTGCTGCTTGATTGATAAAACCCCCTTTTTTGTTACATGTACCTACTCGAAGGCCGACTCAATTGATTTCCGTGGGATAAACACTCCAACGTGTGAATGGGGTCCGATATATGGAAGCTCTGCGCATATTATGTACAGCGTCCATTGATTTCCACCGTCCGTTATCGATTCCTGCAATGGAGCCACCATGTCGGGGAGTGAAAAAGGCGTGATGATGGGTGGGAATCGCGCTCTCTTTAGTTTCGTCGGTGGATGGCCCGACATCCAGTCCAACTGTATCGAGCCAATTGCTGTCCATGGCGACTTCGGAGCCAAAATCACATCACCGGTGCCCTCGACCGTAGCTACTCTGCAGACATATGTACACACCCAGCTTACATACACACAAGACCCATTCTCCGCGTGTAGGTAGCGCTGTACGGAGAGCGTTGGCAGACCCGACTTCTGCATCCATACATATATATCTATACCGCCAGCGAGACATACGCGCCGTACATAGATATGCGAGTCCCGGGCCGATCCCAACCCTGACAGCAGGAACACCCCCCCCTCCCCCCCCCCCCCCGGCACCTCGCTCCCAAAGTCACGCCTGACCGCGATCGCCACCCCCACAGGCGGATTGGCGTTGGCTGGCGAGACCGCGCATCCCCCCCCCCACTGTGTGACTTTGCTTTTCCTTCTGACTGTCTCGCGGCACGCCCCGACCACTTCCCGAATTTCCCAACATGCTAGATATGTAAAGGGAAAGCCAAAAAAGGAAAAAAAACCCAATCCCCTCTCACGCTTTGTCTCCCGATATATCACGCACCCCCCTTCCATTCTTCCCATCTACGTATGCCCCGCACTTCTTTTTTCCCCTCAACTGTTCCATCCTCGCTCCACACACCTTGACAACGGAAAATGTCCTCTTCCACGGACTCGGTCCTGACGGATCTTAATCTTCTGCCCCCGTCCGAGCTGGACGATATCGACGCCGCCACCGCGCCGGATAGCACTTTCGATGCCCTCGCCCTGTTCACGGATACGCTGTTTTATGATTGGGACCTGGGCCGCTTCCTGGACGTCGACAGCTCCAACATCGGGGCGCATCCGGAACAGCAGCGGCCACGCGAGAGCAGCAGCAGAAACAGCAATAGGACGGCTGCGGTGGGCCTGGGAATCGATGGCGGCGATGGTACTGGCTTCTATGCGGGTATGTTTGAGTCCCCTTTCTGGCCTCCACTCGATGGGCGCCTCCCCCCTCCCTGTTCTGCAGATGCCGTTCATTCCTCTCCGGCAACGCCAGGGGAGGATGGCTGCCCGCCTGCTTCTCGCCTCGCAGTCACGACATCCGCCCGCGCGAATCATATACCCGATCTGTCCACCTCCCTATGTATATGAATCGTTCGCGTCACTTCACGTGTCTCGCACCCCCGTTTGCCGGAGCCAGCGAAGCCGCCGATAGTGGTAGCTGACCGTCGGACAAGCTACAGAAGATACCACCGCTGCGGCGGCTGCCGCATCTGCCTCGTTACTTACTCAGTCACTCTCCGCTCTGGGGTACGACTTCCTGAACTTTAAATTCCCGGACGACCAGCAGCAAGCAGGAGCAGCGGGAGAGACTCAACATTCTCAGTCAGCATATTCTCGTCTCCAAGCCGCTGCTACCGGAGGTCCTCCCGTCGTCCCAGGCCAGCCGTTGATAGATGCTGCCGTCTCCCCGCAATCGACATCAATGATGCAATCACCTACCAACACCTACGCTCCTTCTTCTTCCTCTTCCCAATCGCCCCCGCCAACGACGCTCTCCAGCTCCGACGCCCACATACTATCCATCCAGGAAGCCGCACGCCTCGCCGCGGAGGAAGACAAGCGGCGCCGCAACACGGCCGCCTCGGCCCGCTTCAGGATCAAGAAGAAGCAGCGCGACCAGGCGATCGAGAAAGCGGCAAAGGAGATGGAGTCCAAAGTCTCGGATCTCGAAAGGAAGATTTCACAATTGGAGCTCGAAAATAGGTGGCTGAGGAATCTGTTGGTTGAGAAGAATTCGGCGGTGGCAGAGGCGGGAGTGAGGAGGGGGGTTTAATGGGATGGCATGTAAAGTTGGTTTACGGGACTCTTGATTTGCTTTTTTTCCGTGGTCGCTTGCTTTTGAACGGACGGACGGGGCAGCACGGAATGGCGTACTGTATTAGCGTTTTGTGGCTTTTTTTCTTCTCTTCCTTTCGCGTATATTCTTTCTGTTTTGTGGGAGGTTTCTACATCTATCATACAGTTTTCTCTTTTTTTCCCTTTGGGCCTATCAAATGATCGACTTCCCCAATTTGTTTCCCCCCCCCCCACACGTCCATCTGTTGGCACACTTCTCAGTTTCTCTTCCCCTCTCCCCCACTCCTGCTTTAGCACACTGGGGGAGGGGTCTCTCTCCAACTCTCGAAAAGAGATACGGAAATGTCATCACCTCGTTGATGGATGGTGCCATGTCACGTTATATGGTGCAATGGGCCTGGTTTTGTATGCATGGGGGAGTGTGCTTTTTATCCGCTTACATACATATTCATTGGCTGTGTTTGGAACTAGTAAGCTGCATGCAGATGCGGGTAGATGAGATTTACATAGATATCTACATATGCCGAATACAATAGATATGCGAAATGCGGTAGATACATATATAGAGTACGTATGCGGATGCATACTGCGAGCCTTGTTTTGGCTAAGGAATGGTGGCGCATGGGGACATGATTTTTCCGGCGCCGATGGTGGTGAGGACGAGTGATAGCAATGGCGATGGTGCGGCACATATTCGCGTCGGACTCGGAAACATACGATGGAGAGCCATGGTGCGACGAGGAAAAACGTCGTCATGAAGGAAGAAAGTAGAGTGGAATTGAAAACTAATAAAAAGGGGAAAATATAGGTATATACATACAATATTTAAAGATGCGTCAGGATCGTCGATACCTAGCTCGGCGACCACATATGAGAAACTGAGGAGAGATGCGGATGGGGTCCGAGGGGTACCCTCTTCGATCTCCACGGTAGCCGGACCATTGTCCGTCCGTAGAACCGATTCATTGTAGTGCATTAACCAGCACAATCCGCACCGCTGCAGGTGGAAGGACTCGAGTGAAAATACTGGGGAGGTTAGTTAACTGTCTATTCCGGCACGGAGGGAACGGAAAGGATATATCTAGATATCCGTGTAGAGGCCTAGTTACCACTCGTAATCAAGTATCACCCTGCCCTGCTAGGCTTACAAGCACATAACCCTGTGTGAAGGGAAACATCTACCTGCTATAACTTCCAATGTAACAGTAACCTGTTGGCTTCGACGTTGCATGTTAATCGGCTCGCACCAACCTTCGATGAACTTACGGCTACTGCTATCCCGCCCTAATTTTTTATTCATCGGCAGTTCGTTCCTATGTTATCGGGGCACACAGATTTCTATAAAAAAAAAAGACTTAGGTACAAAGGCCTCAATTTTTTTTGTTATGGGCAGCCATGGGGCCCACAGGTTTAGGAACCCCGAGGGGGACCGTCTTGATCCTTACAATCCTTCTCGATCTATTTCTCGTATTCACATCCGCCGGCTTGATGCAATCCCACCAATGGGCTTATTCAAGCCATCAAACAAATCCGTGGCCGCTGGCACTGAAGCCAGAATCTCCTTGGGCACATCTGGCGGTACGAAGGTATTGACTGGGTAGCTGGTGAAGACATCCACTAACTTGATACGTCCCCAAAGAAACCTTCACTCCTCCTCTCGAGGGGCTCCAGGGACGCTGGTGAGATCGCGCCTGATCTCTACGTGCGAGCGGTGAGCGATCTTCATCCTCCGCACGAGTTTTGCGGATCAGTGAGGCATCTGCGGGTCGCCGATGACCATGTAGTCAGCACCGTGCTCAGCCAGTGGCCCTCCGCGGGATAGCCAACGCTGATGGGCGTTGAACGTGGTCCGCTCAGTGTACTGATCCCGCTTGTCTTGGATGAGTCTGGCATCTGGGGCTACAACTCCCTGCAAGATGCTGTGGTTGGTCTTGGTGACCCTGACAACCTTAAGGCTCGGCTTTGGGCAATTTAATGGTTCACACCTACCAGTCGGCGTGAATTCCCAGTAGCTTGGTGAACCTGATGGGCGCATGGCGCATGAGAGCTACGCCACCTTGATCTTCTTCACGATGTTAGTGTGGTGTCCTGTCAAAGACATTCGATAGATAGATAGGAATTCCGTTGCTTAATCTTTTCAACGAGACTGGAGGACCACTCTCTCTATATATACATGCATATTCAAGCCGTTATTCGTCGCGGCTTCCGTTATCCGTCACCGACTCGTCTAGATCTCGTCGGTGGCAACTTGCCACTTCCGGGTCCAGATGTCGCCGGGTGGCCATTCACCATTTGCCCATTTCATGGTTTCCGGGCACATCTGCCCGCAATGGCCTAGGCAGGCCTCGTTAGACGATCCATATATCCAACATGTCCGGACGAGTGCTCCTACCTAATGCCATTATTAGGGTTGGCGGATGTAGGTTTGTCCACGCCGTTGGGCCTCGTCGATCCCGGCGCCTGCCCTGCACGAAGTGTAAGCGACAGACTTGACGGAACTTAGAGCACCGGTTACTTACAGTTGCATAGGCGAAGCAGACGAATTTGCCGTGGTGCCGAGTTCGAGAGGGGGTTCAGAAAGGAACGCGGAGCCGGTTTATTCAGGCTGGCGTATTGCAAGACCGTATTCCACGTATTCTCGCTCACTGTAGCCTTGTACTCATCCAGGCTGACTGACTGGATCGTGCCACCGGTATCGACCTTGGGGACAAAAGTCCATGATCGCCTTCCGTACGGCAGAGTCGGCCTGTTCGTCGACTCCAAATTCCATCATCGGCGCCGGTTGTGCGTCGTCGATACCAGCCTCGGAATTATCCTTGCATCATACCATCAATATCAACCCTAATTGAGGGTTGTCTAGCCTGCCCTAAAGCGGGGCCACGGGAGCCACTGCACTCCTCCGATCGCCATTGCCTGCGGCGGAGCCCGGCGTAAACTTAGTGTTAGTTGGCAGGCGGCAGAGCGGCATGGGGGGTTTTACCCGATTGATTGCCGAAGAGCATGTGGTGCCGCTGGAAATAGGGCTGCGCTGGTGGGGCATGGGGGAGGGAAGGGGAGGGAAGTGTCCACGCAGAAGCCGTGTTCCTATCGAGAGAAAACCCGGGTAGGTCCGAGTCTGCGATGCCGGTCGCGGCAACCAGGTCGTCGGCGTGGAGGGCAAGGCCTCCGATTCGCAGAAAGGAATGGGCTATATCCTTATGCCGCCATACCCAGTTGGCTGTAGGGTGCCCGGGCTGAAGTTTTTTGTTTGTTGTCATCGCACTTGCTGTAAAGACGGAGGGAGATGCAGTGGAAGAGATGCAGAGGAGGAGAGGAAAAGAAAGAAAGAGAATTGTGAAGGAGCTAAGTAGTTTGACTGTTAGAAGCTTGTTTGTCAGCGCCGCTCAGCCACTCAAGCGGTGGGGCCTCGGCAGCGAGAGGGGGACTGGTGGAGACCATCATGGGTCCACAAGGACTCGGCGGAGTAGTATATGGAATTTCGGTCTGGCTAGATGGATCCACAATATATCACTCGATATTGATCTAGTGGACAGAAAGTTCGGCTTTTCCGTGCATTTAGGCACATTTTGAGGGTGATATAAGATCGAATACCTGGTTGAATACTGTCTGTCTACTGTATTTGAGGGGATAAGAACAGCATTTAGAGCGGGCGCGGGCGGATGAGGGACACAATGGCTACGGAGGTTTCCAATTGACATTCATGCGAAGATGAACGAACATCGAATTTCTAGTTATTATCAAATTTTAGCAGCGGCAATCGCCATACACGGACGCTGCACGCCGCTCGCTTTATATTGCATCAGTAGGTCAATGCTAATCAGTTATTGGTTCTTTCATTCAATACACTGAATATTTGTATTATCTTGACTCGGGAAGATAGGAAAAATGGCCTCGCTAGCTCAATGGCTAGAGCGTGAGACTTTTAAGACCGACGAGTCCATCTCAAGGTTGCGGGTTCGACCCCCGCGTGAGGCTTTCCTTTTACTCCTAGTTCGGTTGATCGCGGGTGGAATATAATTATTGTTTGCACTTTAGTAGATGCCGCTCCTGGAACGAGCGGCGGAGATGAGATGCAGCGGGATCCTAGGAGCAACCAAAACACTCGCTTTCACAAGACTTCGGATCGATTGTGGATGGTCGAGAGGACTCTTCACCTGCCGCTAGTTACACCGTTAATAGAGTTCCTCCATGATCAATATCGCCGATAGCCTTCATTTGTGCCCTGGACTTATTTATCCATTCAATGTCACTCGACTAGGTATCCACTGAGTTGGTGCCTGGGGTGGTCCCCGACATTGCTCCGCAGCTTGTACTACTAGACACGCAAGCCTAATGCCACGTCAGTTCCTATGCTATGTTGGACGCGAGATTCTGCTGGGTGAAGAAGTCGCGGCGCGTCTGCAACTGCTCAAGACCACGTGTAAATACAATGTTCCGAGACACGATACCCAGTTACGCACCCTGTTTCAAGAGAGCGTGGCCTGGCAAGCTCAATGTATGGCTTGAGAATCATCATACTGTTGATTTCCCATGATGTGGCAAGTGTGATGGGTTGTCATGTTGGGCGAGACGGAGTATTTAGGGTTTAGGGCACCTTGGAGTTGTGAAACATGATGCGGCTGATTCCGCGCCGACGAAACAACGCACCAGATCTCAACAACCAACACCCCCCGGTACCCGACCGGACACAACCACGATACCAACCTCCATTTCGCCGTTCATTCAACGCCGAGCACGGAGCCGAGACTACATCCTCGCGCTGTAGACGCCTGTCCTTATCTATGGCTACCGACATTTCGCGCGTTTCTACGGTGCCCGGATCTTCGGGTTCGCTTCATTGCCAGACTTCCTTATCGGGGTGAGAGCTGATCCTCTTCAATCTGCAGGTTCAAATGGCACTGCTGCAGAGCGAGCGAATCACAAGCCCCGCAAGTTCAGCACCTTCATGAAGCGCCTGGCAAACTTGAAATCGTCCGCGGCCGGCCCTTCTTCCTCCAGAGATGCTACGCGTGCCACGGGACGCAGCGCGTCTTTCTCCTCAGACACACCCTCCTCAAAGCAATGCCTACCGAGCGGGCCCCCCTCATCCCTGTTGCGCGCGTCCTCCAGTGGCCGTCTTGCGTTCGACGTCCATGACAACTATCACTCCATGGGATCGACCGACTCGATAACCTCCACCTCCGATCTCGATGCCGACTGCGATGAGGGCCAACGGACGGCGCAGGGCTCAACGAGATCGCGACCTGCACCTTCGACTACAACCGTGACGACATCCACGTTCTCGTCACCTACTCCGTCGATGCGTAGCCTCACCACAACCCTGACTACTGTCCAATCGACCGCCCCTGGCTCTATGCTAAATGCAAACTACAATCCCCATCCCGCACATCACCACAATCCGAATGCTCCCCCGCAGATGTACTCGGCGCCTTTCGAATCCCAAGGCCACAGCACTATCGTCCCCGGCCTTCTCCACCCTGTGTCGTACAACGCCGCCACTGCCCACGGTGTATGGACTGACAATGCATCGATCATCACGCTCGCTTCGTCGTCAAAGCGCCGAAGGCGTCGTTCCTTCGACACAGATGCATCGGTGCGTGCCCTGGCACCGTCGTCGATCTTTGGCGGATCGCGCGAATCGCTCCCGTTGTCTGTGCTCAGTGGCAATTTCGATTCGGGATTGGGCGGACGTTCCGTGGCTGGGGAACGCGCTTCGCTTCGTGGCTCCACGCTTGGAGGTTCGGCTGATGCCGTTAGTGTGTTCAATGGGACTACCGGATCGATAATGGGAGAGATTTCCGGCGTGGGCAGTTCTCTGATGTCGCCGACTACGATCGGTGCTGGCAATAGCACGAGAGAGAGTCTTCCCACAGGCCGCCATAGCCGCAGAAACAGTGCGTGGAATATGGACGTTTGCGATTGCGACGAGCCCGAGAGGAGAAGTTTGAGTGTGCGGAGTGCCAGCATCAAGGAGGGAGAGGAAGAAGACGCCGAAGTCAGGAGCATTCAAGATGGAAGCTCAAACGTTGGAGTGTGGCACGGCGTTCCAGGAAGAACTGAAGGGCGCATATATGTCCCAATGGAGAGGGATGAAAACCTGAAGGAGTAAAGATTCCATCCCGAGCATGCGATCATTGCGCCGTCAGGGACTGTGTTTCACCGTGGCCCGCTTGCCGGATCAGTGATGTTTCCGCATAATTTTATTACCGTCCCTTTGCGTGATTTGTTTGTGGGGTTTGACTGGGGGCTACATTGTGAATTGGGGCGTGGAATGGGGTTTCTTGGTTCGGGGTTCCTTTTCTTTTTTCTTGTTTTTTGTTCGCTCTTTTGTGACGGGCGCCTTTTGTTCTACCCGATACGATTGCTTCGGCTCGAGCCACCTGCTCGCCGTAAGGCCTTTCTTGTTTTCGGTGAAGGTATTACAGCTCTCGTCACCGGGTTACTTTAGGTACCCAACTTCTTGTTTCAAGGCATCATAGTGATAATCCTTGCTCGTTCCGGTCCGAATGCCGGCCTGAGTGAGTGAGGATCTGTGATTCGCCAGTCGATTTTCACGAGTGGATCACCCATGTGCGTAGTACTAGTACTCAGCATTTCCTATGAATGGCCGTTTACCTTACGATACGAGCGGTTGTTTATACCTGCGGACATATCGACCCTGGGGTCTGTGTATTTGTCGAAGATGGAAGTTTGGTGTCATGCCAGTCGATGGCAACTGACGTCATCGGAAGGTAGAAACGACTTCGGATAGCCAACACTTTACCTGCCAGATCATACGTGGTGAGGCATTGTGCGGTGATCTGCGCGTTGGGAATGAGATGGTGAGGAGATAGAAGGAATGCGGTATAATGGGTTAATGGCTGGAAGGGGGTTAGCGCATATGTGGGTCCGATGGAGGGGTTAGTCAGCTTTAGCGACTCGTCGAACGGGTTAGGGTTATTTATATGTACATATCACAACACTCAAACAATGCAATTTCTATTCTAATCCGTCTATTTCCCCTGCAATAGTTCAGTGGTTACTCAGATGATGGATTAATGATGGAGGCCGAGGTATGTACTATGTAGTATAGGTACTCTATGAATAGTACAGAACAGCGACAGCCTTGGAGGACTGATATGCAGCGGCAGCTGGGGCAACTTCCAATGATCTCACCATCTCGCTACAGGCCTCAGGGATTGATCTATGACGCATGTCGGGTCCATGTGGGATCACAAGTTGCGTTGACATTCGACCCGACCCGACAATATCCTTCGCCTTTCCCTCTCCCTCCCCCTTCTTAGCATCTCATCCAGTTCCTGCCACAACTGATCTCTCACATCACCGAGTTAGGGTTCAACGCATCACACGCAAAAACAAATCCGACCAAAACACTCACCTCTTACACCATCCTCCTACACCATCCTCCTACACCATCCTCCTACACCATCCTCCTACACCATCCTCCTACACCATTCTCTATACTCTATCCCACATTAATTCCCTCTTTCCCCTTCAACACAACAACAAACAACTATGACACCACACACTGTTAACGAGCCGCACGGCTTTGGCTCACTTCCGTCCCAAGAGCGCCGGCGCTCGCTGGTAATTCAACCGCCCCTGGACCAATGGGCCGGAATCTCTCTTGCGGTATGATAGACACCTTTCCTCTGCAGCTCATTGCTGCCGTTCGAGCTCAAAGCTGACTTTGTATCTTCAGGACCTCTTCGTTGGGATTTCCATCAAGACAGTCGACAACGGCTGTGTTGAGATAGGACTTTCGATTCATGATGGCACCTACAGCATCGACTTCAGCGTTCAGTGTGTATGTCCTGGTCGTGGGGAGACCATCAATGTCGCGATCAAACAGTCCGTCCGCACCAGCATTGTGAATTACTCCGAAGAGCACCAAGGAAAGTTTGTGGGCGCTGGAATCACATCAGCGGTGCTGAAGCAATGCCCGGATTTTGCGTCATTCTTGTGGAAGGAGTTGGATATTGTCGTCTTGACGTTTGATGTCATCGAGACCCTACATGTCAACATCGCTCCATACAGGAACAATGCCGAGAGCAGTATCGACGACGCACAACTGGCGCCGATGATGGAGTTCGGAGTCGATGAACAGGCCGACTCTGCCGTCCGGAAGGCGATCATGTACTTTGGTCCCCAGAACTTGCCGCCGCCGTCTATTGGGTTCAGGAACAAGGTCGAGGTCGATACCGGTGGCATGATTCAGTTGATCAGCAGCCTGGATGAGTACAAGGCTACAGTGAACGAGAATACGTGGAATACGGTCTTGCATTACGCCAGCGCCATGAAGAAGAAGAAGATCAAGGTTGCGTTCTTCTCGGCGACGCCACAGGGAGGTGGCGTAGCTCTCATGCGCCATGCGCTCATCAGGTTCTTCAAACTACTTGGGATCCATGCCGCCTGGTACGTTTGACCATTAAACCGTTTACATACTGCAATATTTTCTAACAGAATCCTGCAGGTATATCCCAAAGCCGAGTCCCAAGGTTTTCAGGGTCACCAAGACCAACCACAACATCTTGCAGGGGGTCGCGGCCCCTGATGCCCGATTTACCCAAGACAAGCAGGATCAGTACACTGAGTGGATCACGTTCAACGCCTATCGATATTGGCTATCTCGTGGAGGGCCACTGGCTGAACACGGTGCGGACGTCGTAGTCATCGACGACCCGCAGATGCCAGGTCTTATTCCACTGATCCGCCAGACCCGTCCGGAGGTGAGAATCATCTACCGCTCTCACATAGAGATCAGGAGCGATCTTATAAGTGTTCCTGGAAGCCCCCAGGAGGAAGTGTGGAAGTTCCTTTGGGATCGTATCAAGCTGGCGGACGTCTTCATCAGCCACCCAGTCAATAACTTCGTGCCAGCGGACGTGCCAAAGGAGATTCTGGCTTTGATGCCAGCGGCCACGGATTGGCTTGACGGCTTGAATAAGCCGATGCGTGAATGGGATCTTCGATATTACCACCATCAGCTTAGGACAGCTTGTCATGATCGGGGAATGTATGTTTCATAGTATGTTTCCACCTTATACGCAGGTAACTGACCTTTTTCCAGGTCGAAGTTGAAATATCCTGCTCGTGAATATATTACTCAAATCGCTCGTTTCGATCCGAGTAAGGGCATCGACACCGTCCTCGACTCATATCTCAAGCTACGCTTGCTCTACGCCGGGCAGAACCCCGTCTGTATCCCGCCTCAGCTTCTCATATGTGGTCACGGAGCCATCGACGATCCCGACGCATCGATCGTCTTCGACGAAACGATCCAACATCTCGACCAGCCCGAGTTCGATGACATCCGTGACGATATAATCGTGATCCGCCTCGGCCCGTCAGACCAGCTCTTGGATGCCCTCATCACCTCCGCCAAGATCGTCCTGCAGTTGTCGTCGCGCGAAGGATTTGAGGTCAAAGTCTCTGAGGCACTGCGCAAGGGAAGGCCAGTGATCGCTACTCGCGCCGGTGGCATCCCGCTGCAGGTCCAGGATGGAAAGAATGGATACCTGGTTGACGTTGGCGATTCGACAGCGGTGTCTCTGAAGGCGTTTGAACTCATGAACAATAAAGTCAAGTATCGGGAGATGAGTGATTACGCCAAGAACAGTGTCAGCGACGAGGTTGGAACTGTCGGCAACGCTGTTGCGTGGATGTATCTCGCTGCTAAGTTGGGCAGTGGTGAGAAAGTTCAGGGAGGCGAGGAGAAGTGGGTTACCGACATGGCGAGGAAGGAGGCGGGAATCCCATGGGAGGAAGGTGAGAACAGATTGCCGAGAGGGGGTATTAAGGTCACCAACACGGCTTAGAGGCAGATTTCGGATACGCTAGAGGCTGGAATCATAGAGTAGGAGGTAGATGGTTAATTACTTGCTCGCGTTCTCTTTTGTTGGTTTTGTGTGTTGAGTCTCCATTTTTATTTGCAATTTGCAATTTTCTTCACGATATGTAAAGATCTAGAAGACATCAACGACGAGTTATCACTTGACTCAAGATCCGACTACTTATGCCTGGGAAATTGACGCCATATCGATCTCGCAAACTAGTGAAAACGGTATTGTTAATCTATGGCATGTTATTGCAATGGTTTTTCTACTTAGAAACCTCCTGCTTTTCCTGTTTTTGGCTCTGAAGTCTTCGCGCCCAATTCCTAGTAGCCAGTCTCCCTCGCGATCCATTGACGTCCACATCAAGTTAGAGTGATCTACGAGAGGGTCATCCTTAGCTAGCCCATTCGGAGGCAAGGGTGGTCGTTTCCTGTAGACCGCCGATGTCATTGAACAGTGCTCGGCTCGGCGCCAAGCTATTGCTAAGAGGCCACGACGCCCTGCGAGGTGTAGCTGTAGCTTTTCCATACCGCTCGTGTCTACCACCGGCCGCTCAAAAACCTTTCTCCCACCTTTTTTTTGCTCCCCCCCCCCATCTGGCCTGGAGAAGGAGTGGTAGTCATAGTTATCTTGTATTTTCGAATCTTGCGAACGCGACCGGCACACACGTTCCGCCCAACCGCCGAAGGATGCGGTTTTCGATCGCGGGGCCGGCGCTGCTCCTCCTGACGGCCGCCGGAGAGACTGCAATGGCGGTATCACCTACCGCCGCGGACTACTTTGTCAGGAGCCTTCCGGGGAAACCGAAGGACTCGCTCATTAAGATGCATGCCGGGTAGGTTCTCTTTGTTGCGGCCGCGGCGGTTGATGGCGGTGTTCGCGGCGATGGCGGGGAGAAGAAGGGGAAGGGAACTACCTAGCTGACTCGTCGAGTTTGCTGTGTATAGCCATATCGAAGTTGATCCCCAGAACAACGGCCACCTCTTCTTTTGGCATTTCCAGAACAAACACATCGCGCAGCGGCAACGGACGGTGATATGGCTGAACGGAGGGCCAGGGTGCTCCTCGATGGATGGTGCCCTGATGGAGATTGGGCCGTACCGCTTGAAGGATGAGAAAACACTGGTGGAGAACCCCGGGTCCTGGAATGAGTTTGCCAATGTGTTATTCGTGGATCAACCAGTCGGCACGGGGTTTTCGTACGTCAATACGGACCACTACCTCACTGAGCTCGACCAGATGGCAGATCAGTTTATGATTTTCTTGACGAAGTTCTTTGAGCTGTTTCCCGAGTATGAGGAGGATGATATATACATCGCCGGCGAGTCGTATGCCGGACAGCATATTCCGTACATCGCAGACGCAATCCTGAGGCGCAACGAGAGGATGCCGAGGACTCACTGGAATCTGAAGGGGTTGGCCATCGGGAATGGTTGGGTCGACCCGGAGCCACAGTATCTTGCCTACACGACATTCGCGTACAAGCATGGACTCCTTGTGAAGGACTCGAATAAGGCTAAGCTTATCGAGATGCAGCTATCAATCTGCATGAAGGACCTTGCAGGCGGTGGCGCAGATCACGTCGACACGGTGTCGTGCGAGACCGTGCTCAACGACATCCTCACTAAGACACAGCACAAGAACGACAAGGGCGAAAACGTCTGCTGGAATATGTATGACGTCCGGAAAACCGATAGCTATCCGTCGTGCGGTATGAACTGGCCCCCAGACCTCGCAAAAGTTAAGCCATACCTCCGCCGCAAGGATGTGATCCAAGCCCTCCACATCAACCCCGACAAAAAATCTGGCTGGGTCGAATGCGCCGGAGCTGTCTCCTCCTCCTTCAAAGCCCGCCACTCGAAGCCCTCCGTCCAGCTCCTTCCTGGCCTACTCGAGAAGATTCCAATAATCCTCTTCTCCGGCGACCAAGACCTTATCTGCAACCACGTGGGTACCGAGGAGCTAATCAATAACCTCAAATGGAATGGTGGCAAAGGCTTCGAGCTCTCTCCCGGCAACTGGGCACCTCGGGAGAACTGGATGTTCGAAGGCAAACCTGCCGGTATATACCAGAGCGCGAGGAACCTCACCTACGTCCTATTCTACAACTCATCACACATGGTGCCATTCGACGTTCCCCACGCCAGCAGAGACATGCTGGATCGGTTCATGGAGGTCGATATTGCCACAATTGGTGGCGACCCCAAGGACTCACGGATCAACGGCCAAAAGGGCCCCTTGATCGCTGTTGGTAACCACCCAAACTCTACCGCTGCCAAGGAGGTCGAGAAGGCGCGCATCCAGGCGGCACGGTGGGATGCATACTACCGCTCGGGCGAAGTGGCGCTGATACTCGTTGCCTCTGCCGCCGTCATCTGGGGCGTCTTTATCTGGCGGCAGCGACAGAAGCGGAACCGGCTGGGGTACAGGGGTGTTCGCAGTGATGTGGGGCTTGAGGACGGCCGCGAGTGGGATGAAGGCCAGCTGGACGACTTAGCGCCGAGAGGGCGGGAAAGACGGAAGTCACTGGACGACGAGGAGAGGTACTCGCTGGGCGGTGAGAGCAGTGATGAGGATGACAGTGTTGGCAAGGGAAAGAGGAGGGCGTAGGGGGCAGTTTATGTGTAGGCGAGTGGTTCGGCTGTGACTACACTTTTATGCATCGCTCCGCGTGTTGGAATTTGTTTTTGTTTCCGTTTCTTCGACTTTGAGTTTCCCACGTATTACATCTCGCGACCGATGCAATGCTCCCCACCACGGTAAATCTCTTTAGAATCAGCACAGTACAATGTAGGTAGGTAAGCGATATCTGCTCTATCTAGTTGGCACCGGTAATATCCTTGCGTTGGTACGCAGGCGCTCTTTTCGTTCGTCGCCCATGGGCGTTATGTAGTTCAGCTTGCGGAGATATCCCATAGATCTATGTAACCAAGGATCCCGTAAGGATTCTGTAAGGTTCCTTTTTTTTTGATTTATTCATTACTCGCATCCGACCTTGGCAGATCATGGCGAGGCCGGATGCCTGACCTCCGCCGCCCGCCGCGAGCGGGGCAGGCGGAGGTTGTACCCTCGACCGCCCTGGCAGGGTATAATCATCGCGACACAACTCCGAGGAGCCCTCTCTCATTAAAAAAAAATTGGGCATTGGTAGTGAGCGCACGCACTGAGGTCTGCTACCTACGTAAGGAGGGAGGCAAAAGCACAGATTAACATCCGCCACACGATGGTCTAAGCCGTACTAAGAGATCCTCCTACTGGGACCCTAGATACTACCCCACCTTCCCCAGCAGTTTCAGCATGCTTTCCGAGGCACGATGGCAGCATTTCCGTGGGAAATCTCAACCCCTGGACAAGTTGATAATCTGTTGATGTTGAATCTTCCGAGACTTGCCTGCCCTCCCCTGGTTCGAGAATCTCCCACGTTCAAATGGTAACTATCTACGCAATCTCTCCTTACCGAGGGCGGAGCCACTTTCAGGGAGGGTGCTCCTAGGCACGGAAGGAGGGGCGAGTTTCGGTCATCCCGAGACCGCTCGGTTTTCATGTACCCCGTACAAGTCGTCAGTTGTGCCTCGGCCACTACAGGCATTCCCCGTGCCCTCCCATTCGGCAACGCGCGGCTTCCCCACACTCCGGAGTCCAGCTTCCGCTGGTTTATCAAGCTAGCCTCCTCTCATCTTTGTTCCCACTTCCATCTGTAACCTCACCTAGCTACATACATACCTTGCACATTCATACGCCCAAGCCATGTCTACAATAGGATCGCCAACCTACGTTCTTGGGGTCGGCATGACGAAGTTCATCAAGCCGCGGGGGAAAGTGGACTATCCGGAGATGGGTTTTGAGGCTGGCGTCAAGGCGCTCGTCGACGCGGAGCTGAACTACGACGACGTAGATCAGGGAGTGGCGTGCTACGCATATGGAGACTCGACGTGCGGGCAGCGTGTGTTCTACCAATTCGGTATGTCCCTGATAAATTTTTCTCTCACGATAGCTAGGGGGTTGGGGAGCTGATATAACATGTATAGGAATGACTGGGATCCCCATCTACAACGTAAACAACAACTGCAGCACTGGCAGCACGGGTCTCTTCATAGCACGCCAATTCTGTGCTTCAGGGCTGGCCAACGTCGTACTCGTCATCGGGTTCGAAAAGATGTTCCCCGGACCATTGCAGACTTTCTACAAGGACCGCACAAATCCGCTGGATAAAACATACAAGATCATGCACTCCACTCGCGGAATCGACCCCAAGGCTCCCGGGGCGGCGCAGCTGTTCGGAAACGCTGGGAGAGAGTATATGGAGAAACATGGCGCGACGGAAGCGGACTTGGCGGAGATTGCCAAGGTTAATCACGAACATTCGCAACGGAATCCATATTCCCAGTTTAGAGATGTGTACACGAAGGAGCAGATCATGGAAAGCCCGATGATCCATAGTCCGTTGACGAAATTACAATGGTAAGTAGTCATCCTCACAACCCCACGCATGCGTATGGCTGACTCCGGGTGTTGCCCTTCCAGCTGTCCAACCTCCGATGGCGCCGCTGCAGCTGTGGTGGTCTCACAAGCCTTCCTCGACGCGCACCCACACCTCAACTCCCGCGCCATCCTAATTGCCGGTCAAGCTATGGCCTCAGATACTCCCGTCCTCTACAACGAATCCGCCATCGAGCTCGTCGGCGCAGACATGACCCGGCGTGCCGCCGCGACCGCGCTGTCCCAAGCCTCGGTCTCTCCGACCTCCATAAAACTGGTCGAACTCCACGACTGCTTCTCTTCCAACGAGATGATTACCATTGACGCGCTCGGGTTGTGCCTACCTGGCAAGGCACACGAGATGGTGCGCGCTGGTGATATCACTTACGGTGGAAGGTGTGTGATAAACCCGAGTGGCGGCCTGATCTCGAAAGGACATCCGCTGGGCGCCACGGGATTGGCGCAGTGCGCTGAGTTGGTTTGGCAGTTGAGAGGCTGGGCTGACGAGAGGAACGTTGAGGGTGTCGAGGCGGCATTGCAGCATAATCTGGGATTAGGAGGCGCCGCCGTGGTTACGGTGTACAAACGCTCCGATGGAAAGGGGAGTAAAAGGGTCCAGGGCGAGGCGGAAAGGGTGGGCGGGAGGGGCTATAATCCAGCCACTGAGGCAAGGCCACTGATGAAGGGGGAGGCCGAGAAGGCCGTGAGTAGGACGATGGGTAGCAAGGCCATGCTAGAGGATAAGGCCGCGAAGGGGGAGGAGAGTAAGTTATAAACTAGGATACCGTGAAAAAAGTTATGTATGACATGATCGATGAATTTGAATGACCAAGTCAATTCTGTCCAGTCATCAATACTCACTCGCCATGTACATCATTGACCAATGTTGTAGCGCGTCCTCTGTATGCTTAGTCAGTCTTCGTGACTACCACTGCTATATGTAGGCAGCGGCGTCATACCGTCACAAGACAACCATCACATCTTCACATCACTCCCATTGACAACCAAATCCGGGTGCCCTTCACAATGGTGCCCCCTGAAGTACAGGATGCCGGACAAGCACCGCCTGGTCAGAGCGGTGGCTGGAAGTCGCAGCAGAAGACCCTGTGGTTGGAGGTACCGAAGGAGACTGGAAGGGGGAAGGGCTACTTCAAAATCCGGGATTTGTTTGCGGATTAGCGGTGCACCCAGCCGATCTTGGGCTTCCTTCGCAGGGCGAAGGGTGGAACCGAACAAGACAAGAGAGGTCCAGAGTGTGGGATCGGATCGAGAAGTGGAAGAGGGTGAGAAGTCGGGGGG